>Ga0114993_10003115_pt1 | contig 17540 bp, 29 predicted proteins | sample ArcticOcean_MG_C_FD_87042 | JGI IMG/M metagenome (GOLD analysis project Ga0114993, IMG submission 87042) | Marine microbial communities from western Arctic Ocean - ArcticOcean_MG_CB2_150 | ecosystem: Environmental > Aquatic > Marine > Oceanic | place: Arctic Ocean: Canada Basin | collected...
AGGAGTAATGAAAAGACATAATTTTGCTGGTATGAGAGCTTCACATGGAGTTTCAGTGTCACATAGAGCACATGGTTCAACTGGTCAAAACCAAGATCCAGGAAAAGTGTTTAAAGGAAAAAAGATGGCCGGACATATGGGTGATAAATTTAGAACAATTCAAAACTTAGAAATAATAAAATCTGACTTAGAAAATAATCTTATTTTTGTTAAAGGTTCTGTTCCAGGTTCAAAAAATTCAATTGTTTTAATACAAGAAAATTCAAAAAAAACAAATAAAGTTACCATTGTAGAAAAAAATAAAAAAATTATGGAACAAAAGATAAATGATGAAAAAAGTGAAAAAAATGAATCAAAAACTAAGGTAGATAAAAAATGAAATTGAAAGTTATTAATATTGAAGGAAAGCAAGTCAATGATATAGAAATCTCTGATAAAATTTTTTCTTTAACACCTAGCAAAAGTGTTATCCAATCATTAATAGATTGGCAATTAAACCACTTTAAACCAAGAACTGCCAAAACAAAGCAACGTGGTGAAGTAAAAGGCTCCACATCTAAAATATATGCCCAAAAAGGAACTGGAGGAGCTAGACATAGTAGTAGAAAAGCGCCAATCTTTGTAGGTGGTGGTGTTGCTCATGGTCCTAAAGGAGCTGTTTACAAAGTGAACAAGTTAAATAAAAAGGTTAAAAAAATTGGATTACTTCACGCTTTGTCACAAAAAAATAAATTAAATTCACTTTTTGTTATAGAAGATTTTAAAGATGAAATTAAAAAAACTAAAATATTTAACAATTTTTTAGAAAAAGTTAAACTAACAAATTCTATTATAATATCAGACAAAAAATCTAAAGAAAAAATAATTAAATCTGTAAAAAATATTCCTAATCTTAAAATTATAGAACAAGAAGGTCTTAATGCTTATGATGTTTTAAAATATAAAAATGTTGTTTTTACCACCACTTCAATTAAATCTTTTGAAGAAAGGAATAAAAAATGAAAAAATTTCATTATTTAGATACGATATTATCACCAAATATTACTGAAAAATCTTCTTTTTTATCTGAACAAGATAAAATTGTTTTTAAAGTACATGGCGGAGCTCACAAAAGTTCTATCAAAAGAAGTATTGAAAAAATATTTAAAGTTAATGTGATTAAAATTAATACAATTAATATTAAAGGAAAAACTAAATTAGTTAAAAACAAAAAAACATTTAAATCAGGTTATAAAAAAGCAATAATAACATTAAAAAAGGGTCAAAGCATCGACCTGAGTACTGGAGTATAGTTTTATGACATTAAAAACTTTTAAATCTTATACAAAATCTACGCGGGGAACAGTTTTGGTTGACAAGAAAGATTTATGGAAAGGTAAACCTTTTAAATCATTAACAATAGGAAAAAGTTCTACTGGTGGAAGAAATAATTTAGGAAGAATTACATCAAGACATAAAGGTGCAGGACACAAAAATAAATATAGAGAAATTGATTTTTATAGAAAAAAAGACGATATAAAAGCAAAAATTGAGCGAATTGAATACGACCCGAATAGATCAGCTTATGTAGCATTAATAAAGTATGAAGATAACGTGATGAACTATATTATAGCGCCAACTAACGTCATCATTGGTCACGAAATTATATCTGGAAGAAATAAAGAAATTAAAATTGGTAATTGTATGCCCCTTTCTGATATTCCGGCTGGAACTGATATACACAATATAGAGCTATCTCCAGGTACTGGCGGTAAACTAGTTAGGTCCGCTGGATCATCTGCAGAAATTGCTGGGACAGATGAAAATTATTGCATAATTAAACTAAAATCTGGTGAAGTGAGAAAAGTAATTAATACTGCTAGAGCTACAATTGGAGTAGTTTCTAATAGTGATCATCAAAATATTAAAATAGGCAAAGCTGGAAGAAATAGATGGAAAGGCAAAAGACCACAAACGCGAGGCGTTGCTATGAATCCAGTTGATCATCCACATGGCGGCGGTGAAGGAAAAACTTCAGGAGGTAGACATCCTGTATCCCCATGGGGACAATCAGCAAAAGGTTTAAAAACAAGAAAAAACAAAAGAACAGATAAATTTATAATTTCAAGAAAGAAAAAAAGGAAATAATTTATGTCAAGATCAGTATGGAAAGGACCTTTCGTTGATCCAAGCTTACTTAAAAAAGTTGAAAAATTAAAAGGACAATCTAATGTTGCTCCTATAAAAACTTGGTCAAGAAAATCAACAATTATACCTGATTTTATAGGTATAAGTTTTTTAATATATAATGGTAAAAAATTTATTCCAATTAAAATTTCAGAAGAAATGGTGGGTCATAAATTGGGAGAGTTTTCACCAACTAGACAATTTCATGGACATACACCAGCAGATAAAAAAGCTGCTCAAGACGCTAAACTTTCAACATCAAGTAAAGCGAAACAAGGATCAGCTAATGCAAAAAAATAAAGATATTGTTAAAGCAGTAAACAAGAATGTTAGATCTAGCGCTAGAAAGATTAATAATTTACTTAAAAATATACGTGGTAAGAAAGCTGATATAGCAATAAGAGATTTGTCTTTTGCTAGACAAAGAATAGCCCACGACATTAAAAAAACTTTGCAATCAGCAGTAGCTAACGCTGAAAATAACAATCAATATGATATTGATAATTTATATGTAAAAGAAGCTTATGTCGGCAAATCTATAGTTCTAAAAAGATTTAGACCAAGAGCAAAAGGAAGAGCTTCAGCAATAAAGAAGCCATATTCAAATTTAACAATTATTTTGTCTGAACACAAAAAAATAAAAAAGGAGTTTCATGGGACAAAAAGTTAATCCAATAGGTTTAAGATTAGGAATTAATAGAGGATGGGATTCCATTTGGTTTGCTAAAAAAAGTAAATATGGGGATTTACTGATGGAGGATTTTAAAATAAGAAAATATATTAAAGCTAAAGTTGTAAATTCAGGAGTGGCACAAGTCATAATTGAAAGAACTTCTAAAAAATGTATTGTTTCTATTCATACATCCAGACCTGGTATTGTAATTGGAAAAAAGGGAGCTGATGTAGAAAAAATAAAAAATAATTTATCTAAAATAACGAATAGTGAAATTAGTTTAAATATAAAAGAAGTAAAAAAACCTGAATTAAATTCTTATCTTGTAGCTGAAAATATAGCCCAACAATTAGTTAAAAGAATAGCATACAGAAAAACAATGAAGAGAGCTATACAATCAGCATTAAGATTGGGAGCAAAAGGTATTAGAGTTTGTTTAAGTGGAAGATTAGCTGGGAACGAAATAGCTCGTACCGAATGGTTAAGAGAAGGAAGTGTTCCTCTTCATACTTTTAGAGCAAACGTAGATTACGCTGAAGCCGAAGCTTTAACTACTTATGGAATAATTGGAGTCAAAGTGTGGATATATAAAGGTGAGATATTATCAAATAATTTAAATAAAAATAATATGGATAAAAAAAATGCTACAACCAACAAGAACAAAGTTTAGAAAAGCACATAAAGGTAGAATTCACGGCCGAGCAGGAAGAGCCCAAATTTTAAATTATGGAACATACGGTCTTAAGGCACTTGAACCTGAAAGAATAATTTCAAAACAAATTGAAGCCGCAAGAGTTGCTTTGACTAGATATATGAAAAGAACAGGAAAAGTTTGGTTAAGAATTTTTCCAAATATACCAGTTTCAAAAAAACCAACAGAAGTAAGAATGGGTAAAGGCAAAGGAAATCCTGAGTATTGGGTTTGCAGAGTTAAACCAGGTAGAATTATCTTTGAAGTAGATGGTGTTGATGAAGCAACAGCAAGAATAGCCCTATACAAAGCTTCAGCAAAACTTCCAATTAAAACAAAGTTTATAAAAAGATTTTAAAAAATGAAAAATATTGAAATAAATAAGCTTACAAATGATGAACTCAACAGTAAACTGGATAAACTAAAAAAAGATTTATTTAATATGAGATTTAAGAAATCAAACGGACCTATTGAAGATACTTCAAAATTTTTGTCAACTAAAAAAGATATAGCTAGAATTTTAACCAAAAAGAATAAAAAAAAATAATATGAGCAAAAAAGAGTTAAGTGGAAAAGTAATAAAGGACCAAAATAATAAAACGATTGTTGTTTTGGTTAAAAGAAGATACGCACACCCTTTTTTTGGTAAAGTAGTAACTAATTCAAAAAAATATCATGCTCACGATGAAAATAATAAATTTAAGGTTGGAGATACTGTTAAAATAATTGAATCAAAACCTTTTTCTAAAATGAAAAAATGGAAAGTAATGGATCAATAGATGATACAAGTTCAAACTGAATTAACTGTAGCAGATAATACTGGCGCAAAAATTGTTGAATGTATTAAAGTTCTTGGTGGATCAAAACGTAGATATGCTTCTATAGGTGACATAATTGTAGTTAGTATTAAAGAAGCTATACCTGATGGAAAAGTAAAAAAAGGTACTGTGCACAAAGCAATAGTTGTAAGAACAAAATATTCGATTCATAGAAATGATGGAAGTAAAGTAAAATTTGATAAAAATGCAGCAGTATTAATTGATGAGAAGGGTGAACCTATAGGTACCAGAATATTTGGCCCCGTTACTAGAGAGCTAAGATTAAAAGGTCAAACAAAAATTATATCACTTGCTCCGGAGGTATTATAAGTATGATAAAAAAAGGTTCTCAGGTTGAAATAATTTGTGGTAAAGATAAAGGCAAAAAAGGTGAGGTTATAGAGATAATCAGAAGTTTAAATAAAGTTAAGGTTAAAGGAATTAATATTATTAAAAAACATGTAAAAACAACAAAAGAGAAAAAAGGTGGAATAATAACAAAAGAAAATTTTATTCATATATCAAACTTAAAAAGTTTAGAAAAAAAAGATAATAAAGATAAAGAAAAAACCAAAGAGAAAATTAAATGATACCAAGACTAAAAACTGAATATGAAAAAAAAATTGTTTTAGATTTGCAAAAAAAGTTTGCATTGAAAAATAAACATATGGTTCCAAAATTTACCAAAGTAGTTTTAAATATGGGTTTAGGAGATGACGCAAATGATAAAAAAAAATTACAAAATTGCGTTGAAGACATGTCTCTTATTAGCGGGCAAAAACCAATTATTACAAAATTTAAGCAATCAATATCAAACTTTAAAACTAGAAAAGGTAGCACCGCAGGAGTAAAAGTAACTTTAAGAAGTAATAAAATGTATGAATTCTTAGATAGATTAGTAAACATAGCTCTACCAAGAATAAAAGATTTTCAAGGTTTAAGTGTTAAAGGTTTTGATAAATTTGGTAATTACAGTTTAGGTATTAAAGAACATATTATATTTCCTGAAATAAATTTTGATAAGATTGATAGAATAAGAGGTATGGACATTACCCTAGTTACATCAGGAAGTGATAAAAAAGTAGCCCATGCATTATTTTCATCAATAAATTTTCCATTTATTAAAAATAAGGAACAAAAAAAATAATATAGAATATTATGGCTAAAACTAGTTCAATACAAAAAAATTTAAAAAGAATTAAACTTGCAGAAAAATTCTTAAAAAAAAGACAAAGTCTTAAAAAAATAATTAAAAATAAGAAATTGCCTTTAGAAGAAAGATTCGCTGCTCAATTAAAACTTTCTAAACTTCCAAGAAACTCTGCAAGAACAAGAATTAGAAATAGATGTGAAATTACTGGTAGACCACATGGCGTTTATAGAAAACTTAAAATTTCCAGGATAGCACTTAGAGAATTGGCACTAAGTGGGAAAATTCCAGGAATGACGAAATCTAGTTGGTAAATTATATGGAGGTATTATGTCTTTAGCAGATCCAATAAGTGATATGATTACAAGAATTAGAAATGCTCAATTAAGAGTTTTATCTAACGTAGAAATTCCAAGCTCAAAGTTTAGAGTAAAGATCTTAGAGGTATTAAAACAAGAAGGTTACATATCTGATTTTAAAATCTTATCTGATGAAAAAAGTAAAAATAAATTACTAGTTGATCTTAAGTATTTTCATGGATCACCTGTGATAAAAGAAATTAAGAGAGTATCAAAACCAGGAAGAAGGGTTTATGCCAAATCTAGCAGTATATTTAAAGTTCAAAATGGATTAGGAATTTCTATTATATCAACTTCAAAAGGAATAATGTCAGATACTGATGCAAGAATTAAAAATATTGGTGGTGAAATAATTTGTAGTGTGTTTTAAATTTATGTCGAAACTTGGAAAAAAACCTATAAGCATACCTAAGGATACTAAAGTAACAATAGAATCTGGAAAGTTGACTTTTACTGGCCCAAAAGGATCAAAAGAACTGTCTATAAATGATAAGATATTTAGTGCTACTGTATCTGAAAATAATTTTCTTGCTATAAAACCTTTAAACAAAAGTGAATCTTTAAATATGATGTGGGGAACCACAAGAAGTATAATTCAAAGTGCAGTTACTGGAGTTTCAACTGGACATGAAAAAACTTTAGAACTTAATGGTGTAGGTTTTCGAGCTACTTTAAAAGGCAATATACTTAATTTACAATTGGGTTTTAGCCATGATTGTACATATAAAATTCCTGAAGGTGCTAAAATTATTGTTGAAAAAAGTACAATTATTAAAATTTTCACTACTGATAAAGAGTTAACAGGAAAAATTGCAGCTGAAATTAAAATGTTAAAGCCTGTTGAGCCTTATAAAGGTAAAGGAATAAAAGAAAAAGGACAGTATGTTCTAAGAAAAGAGGGTAAAAAGAAATAAAATGACAAGTTTAAATCATAATAAAAGAGCCAAAAGAATAAGAAAAAAACTTAAAGACGTAAATACTGATAGGTATAGATTATCTGTGTTTAGATCTGCAAAAAATATTTCAGCACAAATTATCGATGACAAAAATAATAAAACTTTAGTTTCAGCATCATCAATAAAAGAAAAACAAACAAATAAAAAAAAAGCTGATTTATCTTTATCAGTAGCTGAAATACTTGTAAAAAAAGCGCTAGAAAAGAATATTAAAAAAATATACTTCGATAGAGGTAGTTATAAATATCACGGGAGAATTAAAATTTTTGCCGACGCATTACGTAAAGGTGGGTTAATTTTTTAATTATTATTATGGAAAGAATTGAATTTAAAGACAAACTAATATCAGTAAATAGGATAACAAAAGTTGTTAAAGGAGGTAGAAGATTTACATTTTCAGCCTTAGTCGTTGTGGGTAATTATGCTGGTTCTATAGGAGTAGGATATTCAAAAGCTAAACAAGTTCCCGACGCAATAAAAAAAGCTACACAGGATGCTAAAAATAATTTAATAAAAATACCTCTTCGTGAAGGAAGAACTCTTCATCATGATATATTTGCTAAAGACGGTGCGGGTAAAGTTTTGCTAAGAGCAGCACCCTCTGGGACTGGAATAATAGCTGGCGGACCGATAAGAGCAGCTTGTGAAGTAGTTGGTATCAAAGATGTTGTTGCAAAGTCAATGGGATCATCAAATCCAATAAATGTTTTAAGAGCTTGTATAAAAGGTTTAAAAAACCAAAATTCGCCAAAATATATAGCAAACTTAAGAGGTAAAAAAATTTCTGAAATAACAAAAAAAACAAATAATTAATTATGAAACTAAATACATTAACTAACGATTTTTCTAAATATAAAAAAAAACTAGGAAGAGGAATTGGTTCAGGAAAAGGCAAAACATCGGGAAGAGGACACAAGGGGCAAAAATCTAGATCTGGAGTTGCCATAAAAAGTTTTGAAGGTGGCCAAATGCCTCTATACAGAAGATTGCCAAAAAGAGGTTTTAAAAGTCTTGCTATAAAAAATATTGCTTCAATTAATTTAACCAAAATACAAAAGATAGTTGATAAAAATAAAATATCACCTTCATCAAAAATAAATTTGCAAAGTTTACAAAAATTAAAGCAAATCGCTTCCAAGTATAAAAAACTAAAATTACTTGGAATGGGAGAGATGAAAGAAAAATTTGATTTTGAAGTAAATTTTATCTCTAAATCAGCAAAAGATAAAATTGAAAAATCTGGTGGAAAAGTAATATTAATTAAGTAATAAAGTTATATAAATGGCAAACGACAACACAAACACAGGTTTTTTTTCTAAATCTAATGATCTTAGAAATAGAATTTTATTTACAGTTTTATTACTTTCTGTTTATAGATTAGGAACTTATGTTCCTTTACCAGGTATTGACGCTCAAGCATTACAATCATTAATGCAATCTAACCAAAGAGGCCTTTTAGGAATGTTCAATATTTTTTCTGGTGGCGCAGTAAGTAGAATGGCTATATTTGCTTTAGGTATAATGCCATACATATCATCATCTATTATAATTCAACTACTTACTGGAGTTTCAGAAACTTTTAAAAATTTAAAAAATCAAGGTGAAATAGGAAGAAAAAAAATTACTCAATACACAAGATATGGAACTGTTCTTTTAGCTTCCATTCAAGGTTATGGTGTTGCTGTTGGTCTTGAAAACTCTGGTGCAGTAATTACAGATGGATTTTATTTTAAGTTAACAACAGTCATCACCTTAGTTGCAGGAACTGTTTTTTTGATGTGGCTTGGTGAGCAAATTACACAAAGAGGAATAGGTAATGGAATTTCTTTAATTATATTTTCAGGAATTGTAGCAGAAATACCACGTGCATTAGCATCGACATTTGAATTGGGAAGAACTGGAGCTCTATCTGCATCAACAATTTTATTTATATTTACACTCATTATAGGAACTGTTGTTTTTATTGTGTTTATTGAAAGAGCTGTAAGAAAAATTTTAATAAACTATCCCAAAAGACAAATGGGAACAAAAGTTTATGGAGGCGAGTCCTCACACTTACCTTTAAAAATTAATACAGCAGGTGTAATACCAGCAATTTTTGCATCCGCATTGCTGTTACTGCCTATGACTTTTACAAATTTTGGTTTTTCAGATTCAGAAACTGCCTCTGGTATTTCTTCACTATTTGCGCAAGGAAAACCCTTGTATATGTTGTTGTATGCTTCAGGTATAATATTTTTTTCCTTTTTCTATACGTCTATAGTTTTTAACCCAAAAGAAACAGCAGAAAATTTAAGAAAACATGGCGGTTATGTTCCAGGAATAAGACCTGGTGAAAGAACTGCTTATTTTATTGAAGATATTTTAACAAGATTAACAACTATAGGAGCCTTATATTTAACTTTAGTTTGCTTAATGCCAGAATTCTTAATTTCAAAATATCCTATACCTTTTTATTTAGGTGGTACATCAGTTTTAATAGTAGTTGTTGTAGCAATGGATACTGTATCACAAGTTCAGACTAGATTAATGAGTCAACAGTATGCGTCATTAATTAAAAAAACTAAATTTGGAAAATAACTAAGTGAATATTATATTGTTTGGACCTCCAGGAGCTGGAAAAGGAACTCAATCAGATATAATTTCAAAAAATTTTAATCTAAAAAAAATTTCTACTGGTGACTTGCTTAGAGATGAAATTAAAAAGAATACAAAAATTGGTCATAAAATAAAAGTAATAATAGATGCTGGCAAATTAGCGTCAGATGAAATTATAAATAGTTTAATTACTGAAATATTAGAAAATAAAATATTTTATAATCGTTTAATTTTTGATGGATATCCAAGAAATTTATCACAAGCTAAAAATTTAACTTTACTTTTGGAAAAACATAATCAAACAATCTCATGTGTTCTTAGTTTAAATGTTAATAAAGATTTAATAATAAAGAGAATTCTTGGAAGACAAATATGCAGTAATTGTGGTTCAATATTTAATGAGTATTTCAATCCTCCTATAAAAGAAAAACATAAATGCGATCCTACTTACTTAATTAAAAGAACTGATGATAATCAAATAACTATTTTAGATAGATTCGAAACATATTTAGAAAAAACCCTCCCAATCCTCGAATACTACAAAAAACAGAATTTACTTCAAGAAATTAACGGAGAGTCTCAAATTGAGCAAATTTATAAGGAAATTAAAGGTATATTAACCACTTTAGAGGCTTGACTTTATAACTCGTATTTATATAAATAGCGTTTTTATACATCTAATCTCAATAAAATTATGGCTCGAATAGCTGGCGTAAACATACCTCAAAATAAAGTTGTTCATATAGCTTTAACGTATATACATGGCATTGGTGATAAATTTTCAAATAATATTTGTGATAAATTAAATATTGAAAAAAGTAAGAGAGTTAATGCTCTTACTGATGATGAAGTTTTGAAAATTAGAGAATTTATAGATAAAAATTATAAAGTAGAAGGTGACCTAAGAAGAGAAATATCATTAAATATTAAAAGACTTATAGATCTAGCAACTTATAGAGGGTCAAGACATAAAAAAAAATTACCAGTCAGAGGCCAAAGAACACATTGTAATGCGCGAACAAGAAAAGGTAAAGCAATTGCAATTGCTGGTAAAAAACTAACCCCATTAAAAAAATAACTTTATGATAGATAATATTGATAAGAAAAAAAAAGGCAGTGAAGATAAAAAGGTTGAAAAAATAAAAAAGGTAAAAGTTATTAAAAAAAAAATAAAAAAAAATATAACTAATGGGATTGCTTTTGTTAATGCTACATTCAACAATACTATTGTTACTATATCAGATGAAAGTGGAAATGTTATAGCTTGGGCTTCAGCAGGATCTAAAGGTTTTAAAGGATCAAGAAAATCTACTCCTTATGCAGCACAAATTGCAGCTGATGCAGCTGCAGGCAAAGCTCAGGAGCATGGGTTAAAAGTTTTAACTGTTAAATTAAAAGGACCTGGATCAGGAAGAGAAACTGCTTTAAGAGCTTTACAATCACGTGGATTTAAAATTCTTTCAATAAAAGATACAACACCAATGGCACATAATGGATCAAGACCACCAAAAAAAAGAAGGGTATAAAAAATATGCAAGATGCTACAATTAATCAAAACTGGAAAGCCTTAATAAAACCAAGTAAATTAAATATAAAAAGTAACGAAGATAAAACTCTTACCACTTTAATAGCAGAGCCACTTGAAAAAGGTTATGCTCTTACAATAGGAAATTCATTAAGAAGAATTTTGCTATCATCAATACAAGGTTCAGCAATTACTGCCGTTCAAATTGATGGTGTGTTACACGAATTTTCATCAATAAAAGGCGTAAGAGAAGATGTAACAGATATAGTTTTAAATGTTAAGTCTTTATCTATTAAAGTTATGTCCAAAGAACAAAAAAAATTAATTTTAGATGTAAAAGGTCCTGGTGAAATTAAAGCTAAAGATATTCAACCAAACCCTGACGTAAAAATTTTAAATCCTGAATTGGTTATATGTCATCTAGATGAAAATACTAAATTTCATATGGAATTAATAGCGAGCAATGGTAAAGGTTATCGTTCTGCAGACAAAAACAAAAACGATGATTCACCATTAGGATTAATAGCAATTGATTCACTTTTTTCTCCAGTTAAAAAAGTTTCTTATACTGTTGAAAATGCGAGAGAGGGTCAATCTCTTGATTATGATAAATTAGTGATGAATATTGAAACAAATGGTTCATTACCCGCTGAAGATGCCATTGCTTATGCAGCAAGAATTTTTCAAGATCAATTATCGTTATTTGTTAATTTTGATGAACCACCAGAAGTTGAAAAAATTGTTCAACCAACTGAACTTGTATTTAATAAAAACTTATTAAGGAAAGTAGATGAGCTTGAACTATCAGTAAGATCAATGAATTGTCTAAAAAATGATAATATAATTTATATTGGTGACCTTGTACAAAAAACTGAACCTGAAATGTTACGTACACCAAATTTTGGAAGAAAATCTTTAAATGAAATTAAAGAAGTTTTAAACTCTATGTCTTTATATCTAGGGATGGAAGTACCCAATTGGCCACCTGATAACATCTCAGAACTCTCAAAAAAACTTGAAGAAAATAATTAATTTAAAATGAGACATAAAATAGGTTATAGAAAATTAAATAGAACATCAGAACATAGAAAAGCACTATTTAAAAATATGCTTAATTCGTTAATTAAGTATGAACAAATTGTAACAACACTGCCAAAAGCAAAAGAATTAAAACCTCAAATTGATAAGGCTATAACAAAAGGAAAAAAAAACAGCTTACAATCCAAAAAGAATCTGTTTTCAGAACTACAATCTAAATTTTCTGTTGAAAAGTTATCCAAAACTTTGTCTCAAAGATATATGAATAGAAAGGGTGGCTATAGTAGAGTTATTAAAGCTGGATTTAGATATGGAGACGATGCTCCAATGGCTGTAATTGAATTAGTAGATAGAGATATTCAGGCTAAAAAAATTGATGTAAAAAATAAAACTACTGATGATACCAAAAAAGAAACAAAAGTTATCCCAGAATCTAAACCTACAGTCAAAGGCAAAAAATAAAAATCTAAAAAATAATTTTTCAAGTTTAAAAATGTTATTTTTCTTAGTAACACAAATTTCAATTTTCTATTATGAAAAAAATTTTTTCAGTAAATAAAGATTATGTTGATTCACGTTTAGATAAGTGGTTTAAAAAAAATGTTTTTAATATACCGCAATCGCTAATTGAAAAAATTTTAAGAAAGGGAAATATTAAAATAAATAAAAAAAAAGTTAAAAGTTCATACAAATTAAAAGAAAATGATTTAATCACAATTATCAATTTAAATTTTACAGAAACACAAAGTAAAAAAAAAAAAGTTATTTATAAAGCCTCTAAAAAAGAAGTTTCATATTCATCAAAAATGATTATTGAAAATAATGATAATTTTGTAGTTATAAATAAACCAGCGGGTGTAGCTGTCCAATCAGGCACAAAATCTAAGAGAAATATTATTGATTTATTGAGAGATACAAAAGAGTTTGAAAATTCATCTCCTTTTACAGTTCATAGAATTGACAAGGAAACTACTGGAATTTTAATTGTTGCCAAAAATAGAAAATCTGCACAATTATTTACTTCATTGTTTCGAATTAGAAAAATCCACAAAACTTATTTAGCAATAGTTTTGGGCATTCCAAATAAAAATAAAGGAACATTAATTGATGAGTTATTACATTATGAAGGTGAAAAAAAAATTAAATCTAAGGCGATTACTCATTATACCGTAATAGATTCTAATAACAATTACTCAGTATTAAAATTAAATCCTGAAACTGGAAGAAAACACCAATTACGTAAACAGCTTTTAATCTTTGGTCATCCAGTTTTAGGTGACGATAAATATAGATTATCTAAAAATCATATTAATAAAAAAAGCACACTGATGTTACATGCATATAAAATCAATTTTTCTATTAATGACATTAAGTATAGATATTTAGCTGAGCCACCCTTATTATTTAAAGATTTTCTTAAGCAAAAGTATTTAAAAAGTTTTTAATAATAATATTATTTATATTTTTATAATTATTTATACCCATGAGTTTTAAGCTAGTAACTCCTTTATTTTTAATACCACAAGGAATGATTGCATTATATTTTTTAAGATCATTTGAAATATTCAGTGAAAATCCATGATAAGCTATCCATTTTCTTATTTTAATTCCAATAGCAGCAATTTTTTCTTCTTTATTTCCATTATGTACCCAAACACCAACATTTTTTTTATCTTTAAATGATGTGATATTATATTCCTTAAGAATATTTATAATACAATCTTCAATTTTATTTATCAATTTTCTAATATCTTTATCTCTTTTATTTAAGTTCAAAACAAAATACACAACTTTTTGTCCTGGACCATGATAAGTATATTTTCCACCTCTTTTTGTTTTTATTACTTTAAGATTTTTATTTAATAAGTCCGTTTTTTTAGAACTAGTTCCAGCTGTATATACAGATCTGTGTTCAACAATCCACAAATATTCATTTTTTTTACCTAAACGAACATCTTCTACTCTTTTCTCAAGTATTTTAATTGATTTATCATAATCAACTGGTTTTATGCTATTTTTTACTTCTATAGTCATTTTAAATTTGTGATTTTAAAAGAAATAAACTAAACATTTCCAAAATTAAACAAATAACTTATATTTATGAATTTCACAAAAAGTATAACAGATAAAAGAGTTAATTTTGAATTTAATAAAGATTTTATTCTTCTTTTTAGTAAAAAAATTAAAGAGAGTGATGCTGTTTTTTTAAATAATACTCTTAAAGAACTTCATCCATCTGATTCTGCTGACATCATAGAAAATTTATCTTCAGAAAATAGATCAAAACTTATTGAGTTAGAAGGATTTAGTTTAGCGCCTGAAATATTCATAGAGCTAAATGAGTCTATACAAACTGAAATATTTATTCTTCTTTCAATAGAATCTATTGTAAATATACTTAAACTTTTAGAATCTGATAATGCTCTAAAAATATTAGAAAATTTAGATGATGAAAAGAAAACTACTGTACTAAACAAGCTTCCACCAAAAGATAGATTTCTATTACAAGAGGGTCTTAGCTATCCTGAAGATTCAGCTGCGCGAATAATGCAAAGAGAGTTTACAGTTATACCCAGCGATTGGTCAGTTGGCCAGACAATTGATTATCTTAGAGAGAATAAAGATTTACCAGATGAGTTTCTTGAAATTTTTATTGTTGATAGTGACTTTAAACCTATAGGTACAGTTCTTTCATCTAGAATTTTAAGATCATCAAGGTCATCAAAAATGATTTCTATTATGAATGAAATGCAAGTGTTAATACCTGTGGCAATGGATAAAGAAGAAGTTGGTCACATCTTTGAAAATTATAATTTAGTTTCAGCTGGTGTTATAGATAAAAATAATAAGCTTGTAGGAATGATAACAGGTGACGATGTATTTACGGTTCTGAAAGAAGAAGTTGAAGAAGATGTTTTGAGACTAGCTGGAGTAGGCGATGAAGAAATTACTGATAGTATTCTTAAAAAAACAAAAAGGAGATTTAACTGGCTCTTGCTTAATTTATTTACTGCTCTATTAGCGACATGGGTAATTAGTAAATTCGGTGCTTCAATTGAAGAAATGGTAGCTTTAGCATTTTTGATGCCAATCGTAGCTTCAATGGGAGGTAATGCGGGCATGCAAACGTTAGCAGTTACTATAAGAGCCATTGCTACAAAGGAACTATCTTCTGGAAATTTAACAAAAATTGTTACGAAAGAATTTTTTATTGGAATCTTAAATGGAATTATTTTTGCTATAATTACAGGTTTGATTGTTCAAATATGGTTTAATGAAATAAATTTAACAATTTTAATTTCTGTTTCAATGATACTTAATATGATGGTAGCTGGTCTTTTTGGAATATTAGTTCCTGTTTCATTAAATAAATTTAATATAGATCCAGCTATTGCATCAAGTGTTTTTGTTACCACCATTACTGATGTAATTGGTTTCCTTTCATTTTTAGGCATTGGTACATATTTTTTTTATGGCTAAACATTATCTATCAATCTCGTTGAATTAAGATAATAAGCTATAAAAATTTTAAATTTTTTTTCTTTCTTATAAGGTTTTATTACTTTATTAATATTTAATAATTCTAAATAATCAACTTTTTTTACACCAAATTTTAAAATAATTTTTTTTATATTAATTAATGATAATTTTTTGTTAATAAGTTTATTTTTTTTATTAAATAAAAAATGATAAACTTTGGAAGCGATCTTTTTTTCTTTCGTTGTAAGCAAGATATTTCTTGATGATTTTGCAATTCCATTTTTTTCTCTTATAGTTTTACATCCAATAACTTTTATTTTTTTATGATTTTTGTGAATAAAATTTTCTAATATTTTTAACTGCTGCATATCTTTTTCACCAAAATAAATTATTTTAGGTTTAATTATCTTAATAAATCTGTCAATTACATCAGTAATAGCTTCAAAATGGCCAGGTCTAAATTTTCCACACAATTTATTTTTAAAAGAGGATATTTTAATTTTCTTATTTTGACCAGTTGGATAAATTTGTTTTGTTGAAGGCAAGTACAGGAAATCAATATTGAGTTGTTTAAGTTTTAAAATATCACTATTAAGCATTTTAGGATAATTTTTAAAATCGTTTTTTTTATTAAACTGAGGTTTATTTATATAAATAGATACTATAGTTTTACTACATTGAGATAATGACTTTTTAATTAGAGATGCATGTCCTGAATGAATGGCGCCCATTGTAGGAACAAAACCTATTTTTTTTTCATTTTGAATGATTTTTATAAGCTTATTTTTATCTGAAAATATTTTCATTTGTAAATTTAAAGTATTATATGTAAAAGAAAGCAATGATTAAACAAGCTATTATTCCTTTAGCTGGCCTTGGTACCAGATTGTTGCCACTTACAAGCGTTATACCAAAGGAATTATTCCCAATAAATGGAAGACCTGCTTTAGAATATATATTAGACGAATGTATTAACGCTGGTGTTAAAGAAATAATATTTATTATATCAAAAAGAAAAAATATTATAAAAAAGTATTTTTATAATGATTATTTTTTTAAAAATATAATTAAAAAAAAAATCATGGATAAGAATCTTAAACAAGAATACGAAAAGATAAAAAAATTTAAAAAAATGATAAAATTCGTTTATCAAGATTCACCCAATGGAACAGGAGATGCTTTATTAAAATGTAGAAAATTAATAAAGTCAAATTTTTTTTTATTACTACTTCCTGATGATTTAATTTTAAAAATTAACTGTTCAAAATCAATGATAAAATTACATAATAAATATAAATCTTCGATTATTGCTACAATGAAAGTTAAACGAAAAGATGTTTCTAGATGGGGAATATTTAAATTAAGTAAGTTTTTTAAAAAAAACTATTTAATTGAAGATGTAATCGAGAAACCCAAAGTTAAATTAGCTCCATCTAGATATGCTATTATCGGCCGTTATATACTACCCAAAAAAATTTTTAATGAACTTAAAAAAAAAAATTTAGGTAAAGGTGGCGAGGTACATATCACTGATGCAATTAAAACCTTAATTAAAAAAAAAAATAGATTTATTGCCCATACTTTTCTGGGTAAATATTTAGATTGTGGAACAATGAAAGGCTATATTAATTCTAATAAAGTTATATAAAATTTATCATTATGAAAATTTGTTTGATTGGAACTGGTTATGTCGGTCTTGTTAGTGGAGCTTGTTTTGCAGATTTAGGAAATACTGTATATTGCGTTGATAATAATAAAGATAAGATAGATCAGTTAAATAATAACATAATACCTTTTTTTGAACCTGGTTTAAAAGAACTTGTTTCAAAAAATTATTCTTCAGGCAGGTTAAAATTTACTACAAACTTAGGTTTAGCTGTAAGAAGTAGTGATATAATTTTTATATGTGTTGGTACTCCCGCCTTAAAAGGAAGCCACTCTGCTGATCTTAAATTTGTTTATAAAGTTGCTAGCGAATTAAGTAATCATATAAACAAATTTAAAATTATTGTAACAAAATCAACTGTTCCTATTAAAACTGGAGATAAAGTAGAAAAAATTATTTCTAAAAAGAAAAATTGATGAA
>Ga0114993_10003117_pt1 | contig 17535 bp, 16 predicted proteins | sample ArcticOcean_MG_C_FD_87042 | JGI IMG/M metagenome (GOLD analysis project Ga0114993, IMG submission 87042) | Marine microbial communities from western Arctic Ocean - ArcticOcean_MG_CB2_150 | ecosystem: Environmental > Aquatic > Marine > Oceanic | place: Arctic Ocean: Canada Basin | collected...
GCGGCCCGGGCCACCGGCTGGGAAATCACCGAGACTGACATCGTCGTCAACTGCCCGATCGTCAGCCCGGTCGTCGACCCGGCGGAGTAGCGCAAACGGGAAGGCCTCGTTTAGCGGGGCTGGCGAAAGCGGTGCCGCGTCCTACGGAATCTCCGTGGGCAGCCTGGTCGGGACGCGCGGCCGGGGTACCGAGGGACGCTCAACCGTGGTCAGAACCTCAAGCGAAGCCACATCGATGATCTGAACCCGAATATCAGCGTAAGCGCCGGCGAAAAGAGACAGACCTTCCGGATCCACCCACAGCCATTCGATGGGCTGCTCGAGGGGAAAAACTCCGTTGATCTCCCCGGTGTCCGGATCGATCACGGTGAGGAAGTCGAGTTCTTTCCCGAACACGTAAAGGCGATCTCGCCGGGGATCGGGAACCAGGCCGGTGGCCCCGACGACGGTGGAGATTTCGTCCGCGACCGTCCCCTGCTCAATGTCGAAGCGATAAATTGCACCGCTGAGATTGGATATTAGATAGAGGCCGCCGCTGTCGGGATCGGCGGTGACGAAGCCGATGAACGGAGGCACCCCGTCGATTCGCTCGATGCGCCCGCCGGTGGCCGAGCTCAGGACATCCACGCGCCGAGTGAACCAATTCAGGACGTAGATTCGGGAACGGTCCCGGCTGAGGACGGGCGGCAACGACTCTGGCCCGAAGCGAACCCGGTGCAGTATCCGGAAACTGCGGCCGTCCACCAGGTACAGGCTTTGCGCCGACCAGTAGGCATCGTCGATCGCGAAAACGACATCGATCACTCCCGTGTTGCCCGCGTAATAAACGTGGGAAGGGCTTCTCTCCGAAAAGCCCTTCAGACTGTTCACCACCGCGAGGATGGAGCTGAGGGCCCGGGGCGGCTGAGCGGAACCGGAATCGCCTTCCATTGAGATGCGGATTTCGGCCGGAAGCACAAAGCGATACTCGATACCGGGACCTGGCACTCGCTCAAGGCCAACACCGCGGAACCGGAGCGACGCGATGCTGTCCAGAGCAAGGCCCGAGGCGCGATCGAGAAGGCCGTACATCAAGAGCCCTCCGCCGAGACTGTCCGGGTGAGGAATGAGAAGACGCTGGGAGGGAGACGGGGTGAGTTCAACCTGAAAATTATACGAGCCTGACCGGGGGACCGTGACCGTGGTCTGGCGGTGCCGATAGTCGAGCAGGCTGACGTTTAGCCCGGCAATCCCCGGGGGGAAGTCCGGCGAATGTGGCGATGCCGGCGAGATCCGTAGTGACCGTGGCGACCAGCTGCCCAAACTTGTCCGAGATTTGCACGCGGGCCCCCGGTAGACTGCCGCCGCGGCGAGCATCCACCACATGTATCTCGATCCCGGTTGCGTAACCGACGATCCCGAACTCGGCCCGGGCCACAGAAGCGCTGGCATCCCGGCTCAGACTCTCGGCTTCGACCGTGGCCACCGTCGTCGCCGACGTAAGGATCAGCGCCGGAAACACCAGGTCGACTTCAAACGTACCGGACCGCGAGGCGGTGACCGATAGGAGCCGTACCCGCTGATCCCCGGTAGCGGCTGATTCCGGGATATCCACGTAGATCGCTATTTCCTCGCGCGGCTCCCAGTTGCGCCCGCTTACCGTGATTGTTGAGCCGGGGCTGCCACTTGCCGGGACCAGGCGCAGCTCGGCGCCGGTAGCCGCAACGGCGGTGGACTGGCCGCCAATGGAGACCCGTAAAGCCCAAACCCCACGACCACCAAAATCGGCACAAGGACCACGAGCCCAAGGGCCGTGGAAATGAGCAGGATGGGACGCAGTGTCATGCTCCCACAGTGTAGGCGGCAGGTCTGGCTAAGGTTTGGAGGAGCTGTACTTAACCCAAGGCCCGACGTGGCGGGCATCCGTAGACAACCGTCGCCGCTCGGGGCGTCAGAAAGCCCCCAAATTTCTTTTCGCTGATGTCGCCCGCCGCCCCACGCTCTCCGCTAGTACCCTACGTCGTACCGCAGCAACCGTGCATTTATGACCGTGATGACGGCGATGATGGCGAACAGGACGAAGGACATCGCCGACGCGTAACCCATCTTGAGATAGGCGAAGGCGTTGTCAAAGATGAGCATCACCACGGTTACGGTGCTGTCCAGCGGGCCGCCGTAGACGGGAACGTCCTGAGCAGCGCTGGTGCCGGTCATGATATAGACCTGCACGAACATTTGCAGCGCGCCGATGAAATAGACGATGACGACGAAATATGTGGTCGGCCGGAGTAACGGGACGGTGATTCGGAAGAAGGTCGAGGTCCTCCCGGCGCCGTCGATCTCGGCGGCCTCGTAAAGATGAGACGGGATGCCCTGCAAGCCGGCCAGATAGATCACCATGTTGAGACCCATATTCTTCCAAACGCTCATCAGGATGATGGAAGGCATGGAGGTCTCGGGGGCGCGCAGCCATTTCAGGCGTGGCAGCCCGACGGTCTCGAAAACATCGTTCAGCAGCCCGAACTGCGGCTCGTAGAACCACAGCCAGATGAGAGCGACCGAGACGAAGGAACTGACGACGGGCATGTAGAAAAGGGCGCGGAAGGCGTAGATGCTACGGATTTGCCGGTTGATGAGAGCGGCGAGTAGAAGTGAGGTGACGACGCCGCTGGGTACGGTGGCGACCGCGAAGTAGAGGGTATTGGCTATCGCTTTCGGGTAGCGGACATCACTAAAGAGGTTCACGTAGTTCTTGGCGCCGGCAAAGCGAGGCGCCTTCATCAGATCGTAGTCGCTGACGCTGTAGTAGGCCGCCGCAATGATCGGCAGGATCACGAAGACAGATATGAAGAGCAACGACGGCAAGACAAATAAATACCCAGCGATTCCACCGCGGGCGCCGGTGCGCCGGCGTCGCCGTGGTGGCGCGGATGTGGTTGCCGCCATCGTTCGCTCCTAGGTGGTGCCCCCCCGCCAGACCTTCCGTGAGCGCCCGGCACACTGTCCGGCCAGAATGTAGCACGTACGGGGCTGCCGATGCACGGGCGGGGTTGCCGCTTCCCGGAAGCCAGCCCACGCCTCACCCCTCCACCCCGCACCAAAACCCGCGGCGGAGGTGCATGGGAGTCGAACCCACCGACGACACATCGCTATGCCGCCCAACGGATTTGAAGTCAGGTACGGGGGCGTCCGAGAGCGTTCGCAGCGTGCCGTCATCTCTGTGAAGTTGACGGATTATTCCACTGCTATCCACCTAGAAGCGTGGCTGTCCACCGGCTTGGTTGTCAGCATGGCGGTCAAACGGCAAAGATACCCGGGGGGTGCAGCTACCCATGCTAATCACCCCCACCACCACAAATTCTAAGCGAAATTATCAGGGAGGCAAATGAATGTCGCCCAGAGGGAAATTTGTCATTTTACTTGCGCTGCAGCATCGGCTACTGAGGCCCTTACCCGCCTTTTTCACGACGGGCCTCCGCGGTAACAGCGACCGATGCTTCACACGATAACTGGACGCGTTACGCTCAGGGTCTACCTCAAGGAAGCACCGCACTCATGGTGAAATACCTTCTAATCAGTAAGCTATCGGTTCGATTCCGATGCGGGTCACCAAAGGCCGATTCACTGGCCTTCGAATAGCTGCTGACTCTCGCTCGATTGCCCGTCCCAGCCGCCACCAGACCGGACTGACCGGCCGAAAACCAGGAAAAACAACGGGACTCATCAATAGCTCGTTGATAGAAGCCGGAGGGGGCGCGACATGATCCGGCAAGCTTAGGATCCGCCGACCTCACAGCGCCCTGGGCTACCGCCCGCTTTCTCCAGCAATGATCCGACCCGGTCCAGAACGACTCCAGCCGGCACGCTCAAGGACTACCGGAAGTGCCCCGGGACTAACATAGTGGCTGGTGCAAGCATGGGGGACAGGTCAGATGCCCGGAACGCAGGCCATGGCGCAGGCGTTGCCGGGAGAGTATCTAAGCGTGAAACCACGAACATACAGCTACATCGTCGTAGGGGCCGGAGCCGCTGGCTGCGTTGTGGCCAACCGTCTCAGTGAGGACCCGGCCGCCAGTGTCCTGCTGCTTGAAGCCGGAGGGCCCGACCGTAATCCGCTGATTCACATACCGGTGGGGTTCACCAAACTCACGTCGAAGGGCGTGAACTGGGGCTTCAGCACGGTGCCGCAACCGCAGCTGAACGACCGCGAGATGTGGTATCCCCAGGGTCGCACGCTCGGGGGATCGACATCGATCAACGCGATGATCTAAATCCGGGGAAATCGAGCCGACTACGACGGATGGGAGGCGCTGGGCAATGAGGGCTGGGGATATGACGGGGTGCTGCCGTACTTCCGTAAATCGGAGAACAATACCCGCCTGAACAACGAATACCACGGCGTCGGTGGCGATATGAACGTCACGCAGCAAATCCAGCACAATCCGCTGACGCGCGCGTTCATCCGAGCCTGGCAGGAACTGGGTATCGATTTCAATGCCGACGTCAACGGGGCTCAACAGGACGGGGTGACATTCTACGACGTCACCCAACGGAATGCGCGACGCGAGAGTGCCGCAACGGCGTTCCTGCGCCCGGCCATGAAACGCCCGAATCTCACGGTCATCACAAAGGCGCAGGCCACGAAATTGCTTGTTGAGGGGAACAATGTGGTGGGCGTCGAGTACCGCCGTGGTCGACGAACTCACGTCGCCCGCGCCGACGGCGAGGTCGTGCTCAGCGGAGGCGCCGTGAACTCACCGCGCCTCCTGATGCTGTCCGGTATCGGACCGGCCGATCATCTGCGCAGCGTGAATGTTGATGTGGTCCACGACCTGCCGGGAGTCGGCCAGAACTTCCAGGACCACATAGATGTCAACATCATTGCCGAGACGACGCCGGTCTCTTACAACCAGGAGGACCGGCTGGACCGGGCGATTCGGCACATGATTCAGTACCTGCTCTACAAGACCGGCCCGATGACGATTTGCATTGCCGAGACCGGGGCGTTCATCCGCAGCAGCGACGAGGTCGAAGCGCCGGATGTCCAGATTCATTGCCTCCCGGTGATCAATATCGACCACGGCCGGCAACGGCGGAAGGGCCACGGAGTCACGATCAATACATGCCACCTCCGGCCCCGCAGCATTGGCTCGGTAGGCCTGCGGTCCGCCAACCCGGAAGATCCGCCCCTGATCGATCCGAATTATCTCGGTGATAGCGAGGGGTACGACTGGAAGACTTCCATCGAAGGATTCCGTCGGGGTCGAAGACTCCTACAAACCGAGGCGCTGGGGCCCTACATCAAGCATGAATATATGCCTGGAGCTCACGTGACAACAGACGAGGAGATCAAGGGATACATCAGGGAGTGGTCGCGGACCGACTACCACCCAGTGGGTTCCTGCGCGATGGGCTCGGGCGAGGATGCAGTTGTGGACACGCAACTTCGCGTGCGGGGACTCGACAATCTGCGCGTGATCGATGCGTCGATTATGCCGAAGCTGATCAGCGGCAATACCCAGGCTCCGTCGATCATGATCGGCGAGAAGGGTGCGGCGATCATGCGCGCCGGAAAGCTCGTGTGATCTCGAGTTCTGAAACGGTCTTTCACGCCCCAGACTGAAGAACTGGTGCCCAAACTCTGATCAGGTCCCCTGTCTGGTGACCTGCCCCCAATTATTGTACTGGCCGGCTAGTCCCGGGGCACTTCCGTTGGCTGCTGAGCGGACCGGCCTGAGCCATTCCGGACGGTGCAGGAGAGGCACCAATGCCCCTAGACGGCTGACCGTCTTGATGACTTCGCAGACCATCTGGCCACGGGAAGACCCACAGGGGACAGCGGGCGCATCGACCGCATCAATCGGAACGGGAGGAGGTCTTGACGTACCAAGACCCGCCCCGACGAATGTGGCATCGGGTGTCGCTACGTCAGCGGCATGCCCCGATGCCAAGCGGATACCAGCGCATTCTCGGGCATCCTGAAAGCGTGCTTCGGTGATGGTCTCTTCAGACGACAACTCGACACGTTTCGCTCGGGGCCTACCTCAAGGAGGCATAGCGCTCAGGCCGAAATACCTCTTAATCAGTAGGTTGTCGGTTCAATTCCCACGCGGGTCACCAGAGGCCAGTTCACAGGGTTAATGACGCTTATCATGTCCACAGCAGCCTGTCACGGGCAGGTGCCAACTACTAGCAAACCTTAGAACAGGGAAGTTACAGGCGTAACTTGTCGTCCAGTTATCGCGTGAAACATCGGTGGCTTTCACCGCCTTCCCCATGGCGCACCGACTCCAGCTCTGGTCCAACAACCCCCAGGAGGGGCCTAAACCGGGAGCTGCGCCGGCACACCGACGTGGTGGGCATCTTCCCCAACCGCAACGCTGTGATCCGCCTGATCGGAGCCGTGCTCGCCAGTAGCACGACGAATGTCAGATCAGCCGCCGCTACCTGAGCCGGCAGGCCCTGGACGAAGTCCACAACCCCGACGAAATAACCGGAATCGTACCGATCACGGAGGTGGAAAACGTCAAGCGACTGGCTGCGGCCAGTTAGTTGGAAGACGCGAGGATGGCGAGACCTTCATACACCACCTTGACGGAAGTGACCGTGGCGACCTCCGATTGGGCGATTTAGTACAGCGTGTATACCTATTATGTCAATCTGATATCCGGTTATATACACCTGTAGACTACTCGGGGCTTCACAGGAACCCGGAGGCAGTCTGATGGTGAAATTCCCCGCAACCCTCGGACCCGATCAACTCTCAGTCTCCCTAGAGGCAATCAAGTCCCGTCACGGCTCGCCTCCCTGGCACGAACGCGCAGTTGCCTGCGAGCAATTCATGCTTACTGTCATCTGCCAAGCTCCGGGGCATCCCGATAACAGACATTTCCACCTTGTCGATGAATGCTGGTACGTTGCCGAAGGGGAAATCATCTGGCACTTCGAAGGTGACCGTGATGTCCACGCCCGCGCCGGCGCCGGCCATATCGTCTTCGCACCCAGCAACACCTTCCATCTGATCGAGCCTGTCGGCGATGAGCCCACCATCCGAATCGGCATTGTCCTCACGGATGAGCCACATCGCGTGGAACGTGACGAAGACTTTAGATAGATTGATTGCTTGATTCCCAGACCAACAACCGCTGACGACGGATGCCACCTCACCCACCCAGCGTTTAGGTCCCGTAGCAGCTATTTACTGGTGAGCAAATCACAATCTCGAAGCGCCTTACCAGTCCGAGCACTTAGCGGCGAGAATCATCCCGCCAACTTCAGGTTTAAAGTCCCCGTAGTAAACCAACTGTTCACCATTGGGCAAACGAACGATCTCCGGATCGTTTCCCATATTGAGGCCAGTGAACCTCTCTTCCGTGAAGTTCAGACCGTCCTTGGAAACTGCCCGATACAGTCCTTCTTGTCCTGTACCCGGCCCTGTGAATTTGCCATAGAACAGGTAGATCGATCCATCAGTGGCCTGTACGGGGAATGGATGTTCCGCCGAGTCGGTCAGAACCCCGGCTCCCTCCCCTAGCCGGAATCCCGGTTCGACGGTCCATGTGAGTAGATCGTTAGAAATCGCACTCCCAATCCGTTTACCACCGGGTCCCTCACCAGGCATGGCCAGATTCGAGTAATACATCCGGTACTGCCCCGGCGCGAACTCGATGATCGCCGGACTGCTCAACGAGTCAAGCCCGGCTTCAGACGCGGTGATGCGGTAGCCGGGCTCCTCAACAAAATCGAGCCCATCATCACTGACAAACGACACAATCGCGTCAGTCTTCGTCGTGTAGAGGCGCCATCGGCCGTCCGAGAGTCGGAAGATTCGTGGTTGCCCGGCGCCACCCTCCGAAAGTCGCGCTCCAGGTTCCTCGGTGAAGTTGATGCCGTCGTTTGACACTGCGCTTACGACCCCAATGCCCTGTGCGAAGACGTACATTCTGATCCGCCCGTCAGGAAGCACCGTCGCCGTTGCGTCGGCTACCGGCTGACCGACGGCGACCCCAAATGCAGGCGGCTGCAAGAGCACACCCAGTGACGTGCAGAACCCTGCTTGGGACGGGCCGTCTTTGGTTGCCGGTCTGCCAGGGGGTGGGGGCTCGCCAGGGGGTGGGGGCTCGCCAGGGGGTGGGGGCTCGCCAGGGGGCGGGGGCTCGCCAGGAGCCGGTTGCTTGACTTGGGATGTCGGAGTGTCCTTCGGTTCTGGCTCAAGTGCATCACCCTCTTCCTCAATAAGGGACCGCGGCATCTCGGTTGGTACCTTGGTAAATACCTCGGTAGGAACCGGGGTGGATTTGAGACCGGTTTGCAGGTCCGATGGGGCCACGACGACGGTGCTATCGATGGGAGGAGGGTCGGCGTTGTCCGCATCGGCAGAACTAGCAGTAGGAGTGGAGGCATCTGCAACTGCACCGAGTGTTTCCGGAGTGGCCGGTTCACCACAGGCAGCCATTACGAATAGCGCTACTACGATGAGAGGCAAAACTCTGAGCGCAAAAGGCTTCTTGAGATGTTTCAGCGTAGGGTCTATATGTGATCCAAGTATCGTCATCAAAAATGCGAGTACACCTTCAGATGAGATTTCGCGTTTACAACCTTGAGCAGACGGCTAGGTTCAAACAAAAGAAGTTATCGATATTACCATTCGGATCTATAGCCGAGCCGCACCGTTTGAATTTTTTAGCGTACGCATAACAGGCTCTAAACCCTGACGTTTGCATTCTTGAACGCCAATTTTTGCAGAGGAATCCGTGGAGACAGTGCCCAGCAGGTCACCTGCGAAGTTTCTCTGCAGGTTCCCATGTGGGACTCAGGTTGGACCTGCCGGGTCACCCCGAAGGTCACCCGCGGGGTGCGCCGTCGGCCCTCGCCCTGGATGCTCCGGCGTACGGACTCGCGCAGCACGGAGGAGCCGATTATGACATCTGATTCTGGGCGGGACATGCCATCTTCGCCTGGCCCGAAGTTAGTCCCCGCTGTGGACCACTTCGAACCACCTGCTCCGCTCACCCCAAGCTCACTCGGAACGACCATTCAAGGTTTTAAGGGTATCAACAGGATCATCGAAACGGCCAGCCGCGCAGATAAGGCGCTCACTCTGGTTAAGGTGAAACTCCTGCGATCTAGGGCCGGTGAATGGGCGGTGCAAGAACTGCGAGAGAGGTTTCCGGATCTCCTTGAAGAGTTGGACCGACTGGACGAAGACCTCCAGAAGAACCCTCTGAAACCCGCCCTACCCCTGCCAGATGCGGTACCGGTGGAGACCCCATCGATCATTTTTCGCGGTCGGGAACGGAGCTCTCACGCGTCTGTACCGGCGACGGCAAGTACACGCGCCACCGGTACCGTTGACGGATGAGATTCACGCGCACCAGGGCGCGTCGGCACTCCAACTGCGAATCAAAGTGGAGTTGTCGTGATCGATCAGCCGGTCGCGGGCCTCGACCCATGTCTGCTGCCAGACTTGATGATCTTGCAACTCTCCGGCCGGGTCGGATCGGCTGCGGGCGATAAACCCCGGGAAAATGTCACGGCCCGTCGGCTGGCCGGTCGGCTGGTAACGGAGGTCGAGGCTCCAGCGGAGCCTCTCGCTTACGTTTTGCAGCGAGCCGTGGATGGTGCGGCGGTGCATCAGGATGACGGACCCGGCCTTCACCGGCAGCGGGAGCGCTAGGTCGGCGGTGACGTATTCATCCGGGATCACGGGGCCGAGTAGATCGACCGGGCAGTGCGGGAGTAGATCACGCCGATAGCTCTCCGGCACGACCTTCAGACAGCCCATTTCTGCCGACGCGTCGGTGATGGCCACCCAGACCGTGATGAGATCGGTGTCGTCGGCATCCTCTTTGAGCACGCCGAGATCCTGGTGCCAGCCCTGGGCCTCGTTGACGATGCTGTTCTTACGAGTGACCCGCAGTCCGGAGGCCGGCGGCTTGATGCGGACATGCTGGACGGGGTTTACGTAGATCTCCGGGCCGATTATCTGCTCGACAAGGTCGAGGATGGCCGGATGCCGGAGCATGTCGAAGACCGGCTTTCCGAGGTAGATAGGCCTGGAATCGGATACGTTCAGCCCGTAAAGCGTGAAAGTTATGTCATATGGCGTCCAGTCTAGATCCTCGCACTGTCGGACGAGCTGAATGAATCGTTGTTCGAACGACATTGTCCGGTCGTAGGTACTGATCTCACCACTTTCCAGCATTCGAGCGGCTTCGCGGTCCAGCAGATCGCTGTAGCCGGAGCGCAATGGCAGGAAGTCGGTTAGCGGGTCGAAAACGTCTTCGATGACCGCATATCCCAAGTCGTGAAATTGAGCCAGATCTAGGCTGGTAGACGTTACGGTCAAAAAATCCTCCTGCGGTCGGTTGGGTCATCGCAATAGTCCTGCAAATGAGATAAATTCTAGCGAATTTGACCTCGGGCGCGCGGCCATTTGGGATTGGGTCTCAACCCGACGGGGAATCCCGCAGTGCCGAGTACATAGGTGCCAGGATTCCCGGACTCGGGCCGCGAAAGCTGAGGCGATCTAAAGTCCATCGCGTCTTCAACAATTCTGGCGTATGAGATCCATACAATCCTCCTAGAACCCACATGATAATCCGGCTAGGGTTCGATGCAGGAAGGATCGAAGGGCAATGGATTCATGCGACATCCAGCGGGATTCAATGCGTACCTTCTTTGAAGCTGCCGGCTGGGCTGTCAAATAGCCACTCGAGCCTGGAAAGACCGTGGCGCGAAGGGCAAACGCTACTCATACGGCAATCTAAACCTGTGGCGGAGGTGCATGGGAGTCGAACCCACCGACGACACATCGCTATGCCGCCCAACGGATTTGAAGTCCGCGGGACCCACCGGGACCCTGGCACCTCCCGATCGCCGTAGCGGCAAGCGATGGAACGCGATAGCCCGGCGACGGTCTCGTAGCTTAGTCCAACCGGTGGCGAAAGAGGCGCCCGGAGGGTGTCAGGCTACATCCCTGAGTCGGGCGAGCGGCGATTCATTAATGGGCAGATGGATGAGCGCCGCCGCGACACCCAGCACGATTCCAGCGATCCACATGCCGTCGTACGACCCTGTACGGTCGTAGACCACCCCACCCAGCCAGGCACCGAGAAAGCTGCCGACCTGGTGACTGAAGAAGACGATACCGGAGAGAGTGGCGAAGTAGCGCACGCCGAAAACCTGCGCGACTATGCCCGTCGTCAGCGGCACTGTCGAGAGCCACAACAGCCCCATCGCCCCAGCAAACACATACATGGTCATCTCGGTCTTGGGTAGCAACAGCAGCGCGACAATCGCGATCGCCCGACTCGTATAGATGAAACTCAGCCCGGCCTTCTTGCTCCAGCGCTGGCCGGCGAATCCGGACATGAAAGAGCCGCCGATATTGAAAAGGCCAATGAGGGCCAGGGACCAGGCGGCGACGGTGGGATTGAGTCCCAGGTCCGAGATGTAAGCAGGAAAATGGATGTTGATGAAAGTGACGTGAAATCCGCAGACGAAGAATCCGGTCGTGAGCAATACGTAACCGCGGTGACGCGCCGCCTCCCGCACCGCACCGACCACCGTCTGACCCGGCACGGACGCCGCTACGCCACCGTCGGGATTGTTGGGCAACAGTAAGGCCAGCGGGACGATCACGATCGAGATGACCGCGAGACCCACCAGGGCGTCGTGCCAGCCAAGGTTGGTTATCAGCGTCTGAGTAATCGGCGAGAGGATCACCATTCCCAGCGAGCCGGCAGCCATGCCCAGGCCGATGACAAGCGATCGCCGTTCCGGGCCTACGACTTTGATCATGGCGGCGACCGCCAGCGAAAAGGCGGTAAAGGCGCCGCCCAGCCCGGTCATGACACCACCCGTCAGATAGAGCATCCCGGTGGACTCCGCCGACGCCATCCCCCAGATTCCGGCGGCCGTCACCAACGCCCCGGCCATGAGCACGCGGACCGGGCCGTAGCGGTCGGCTATGCCCCCTGCGAAAGGCATCGTCGCCCCCCACAGCAGATTCTGAATCGCGATCGCCAGGGCATATGATTCGCGGCTCCAGCCGTGGGCCACCGTCATCGGCTCGAGGAACAATCCGAACGCCGACCGCGAGCCCAATCCCACTAGCGAAATCGCGCACCCACCGGCGAGCACCACCAGCGGGGTTCGCCAGCCGGGCGAACCCGGAGATGCCGTCAAACCGCGCATCCGCGTCCTCTTTTCATGAACCTCCTCCGGCGACCAATTAGCCCGCCGCCGGGGCGCTGCCGCCAGCGCGAACCTCAAACTCGACTGTGGCCACCACCTGCCCGCTGATTAACATCTCCACCGAGTAGCTCCCCGCGCTGCCGGCTCCACCTGGATCGAAGAAAAACGCGAAATATCCTCGCGAAAAGGCCGCCGTCGGCTCCATCTCGAACACGAACGACTCCACCCCGCCGCGCAGCCAGCGAATCCCCAGCACGGCGTCTTTTCGCACGCCGATGAATTCTACTGAAACGTAAGCTCGCTCGTCCTCGCCAAATACCGCCGCCGGCTCCGTCGGCCGCTGGCGCGAGTCCACTGCCCGCGTCATCGTCACCCGGCCGGTGGAGCCCTGCGGGTCAGTCGGGGTGGGAATGGGAGTCGCGGTGGGCTTTAGGGGTCGCGGAGTGGCCGTTGCCTCCGCGGCGGGAAGTTCCGGGGTGGCGGTCGGATATGCCACGTCGACCGGGGTCGGGCCCAAAGGCCCCCCACCCGACTCCGAACCTGGCGGGGTGGCGGTTGCGGTGGGTAATGGGCCGGGTTGATTCGTTTCAAGCGGAGGCGAGGCCGGTTCGGTCAGGGGCGGCTCGTCCGCTTCCCCGCTCGAACCGCAGCCGGCCAACAACAGCCCGCCCGCAAGCAAAAGGCCCACGGCCAAGGTCCAGCGTCCGCCCAGGATGCGCATGATCCCGATAGTCAGAGAGCCGACCCTACGGCCGCGCCCTCGCTCCTTTATTTGAGGTCTTCTTCACTTAACATCCTAAGACGAAACGTCCCGGATCGGAGACGGTTACTTAGTTATCTTCGGGCCTCGGCGCGTGTCGGACATCAGGCGGGTCTTGGCGGAGCGCTCACCGGGTCGTACAATCGTTACACGAGTTCACACTCATTGATAACCACGAAATGGCCGGAATCCGGCCAACAGGAGATTCCTTGGACGCCACTCAAACTGAAGCCGACGTAGTCCTGACCGAGGCTGCGGCCGCCGCTTTTCGGCAGATCACCGGGCACAAAGAATATGAGAACGCGGCGCTCAAGGTCGGGATAGCCCCCGGCGGCTGTGGCGGCTGGGAGTACCAGCTCGGCATCGCGCAGCGTCCCGCCGACACCGACATTGTCGGCGAATCGCTCGGCGTCACGCTATACCTCGACACTCCCACCCTGCCGCTCTACGACGGTTGCGTGATCGATTTCAATGACGGCCTCATGGGAGCCGGCTTCTCGGTATCCAATCCGAAGGCAGAGGCGTCCTGCTCCTGTGGCCAGTCCTTCAAGGTCTCCGGCGAAGAGGGCGAGATCGAAGAAGGCTCCTGCAGCTCGGCGGTAGCCGGCCACGACTAGCTCTTCGCTCCGCCGGGCCATCTGCAAACGCGGACTCGCAACCTCCCAACGAATTCCGTGCGTTAATCAGTCGGTGTCGCCAGCCGCTGCCGCGTAGCCCAACTCCGCCAGCAGGTCTCGCGCTGTCCCGATCTCGTCCCAGGCCACCGGCCCCTCCGGTCCGATGATCGATTTTTCGTGCCCCTTCCCGGCCAGCAGCACTGTGTCCCCCACCTCCGCCTTCCCGAACACATGCCGGATCGCCTCCCGGCGATCATGAATGATCGCGTGTGAGGTCTCGGGCCGGGCGGCCAGCGCTCCGTTTTCGATATCTGCGGCGATCTCGTCCCGGTCTTCGCCACGCGCATCTTCATCGGCAATCACGAAATAGTCCGAGTTCAGAGCCGCCACCGCTCCCATTGCCGGGCGCTTCTCCGTGTCCCGCTCGCCGGCGCTGCCGAAAACCACGAATACCCGTCCAGACGAATATCGAGCCAGTAGATCGAGCACGTTCCTCAGACTCTCGGCGGTGTGAGCGTAGTCGACAATCACCTCGAAGGGCTGACCTGCGACCACCGCTTGCATGCGACCAACCACACCGGTGAATCCAGCGACTCCGCGGGTACAGTCTTCCAACAAGACGCCCAGAGCGCCCGCCGTCGCGATCGCCGCCAGGCAGTTGTCCACATTGAATTCGCCCACCAGCGGTGACTTGATTTCCGCCGTTCCCCAGGGAGTCTCGGCAGTAAAGCGGACTCCCTCCATCGATCCAGTCACGGCGGTCCCCCGCACGTCCGCCCCGGCGCCTCGGCCATAGGTCAGAACCGGAATCGTCCCGGCCCGCTTTCGCAAAAGTTCCAGGTGATCGTCTTCCACCGGGAGCACAGCCCATTTTCCTCGCCCCCCACCCCCCACCACCGCCAGATCCAGCAGCTCGGCCTTCGCCTCAACGTAGGCCGCCACCGTTCCGTGATAATCCAGATGCTCGCGGGTGATCCGGGTGAACACAGCGACATCGAAGGCGAATCCGTCCACCCGACCAATATCCAGGCCGTGGGACGAGGTCTCCAGCACCGCCCAGTCGTTCCCGGCGGCCACCATCTCAGCCAGCAGCCGTTGGGATTCCAGGGACGACAGCGTCGTCTGGTGCTCGGGGTTCACCGCCCGGGCGGTCCCGATCCGGCGATCGACCGTGGAAATCAATCCCGGCGAACGACCGGAGGCCAGCAATATCTCGGTTAGAAGGGTGGCGGTCGTGGTTTTGCCGTCGGTGCCGGTTACCCCGATCAACCCCAGGCGTTCGTCCGGACATTCATGAAATCGTCTGGCCACGGCGGCCATGGCACGCCGCACTTCGGCCACCCGCACCTGGGCCACGTCCAGCGGCAGATCGAGAAAGCACTCCACCAGGACCGCCACCGCCCCCCGCCCCACCGCATCGTCCGCGTGATCATGCCCATCGGCGTCAGCTCCCACTACGCAGATAAACAGGTCTCCGGCGTTGACTTCCCGGGAATCAAATTCGATTCCCGCGATCTCCGGGTCGCCGCCGCGCAGCTCGGCGGCCGGCAAATCCTTGATCAGCTCTTGCAGTCGCATGATCAGCCGGGCGGGGGGGCCGTCGCCCGGCCAGCCCGAATCGACTGCCACGCTGCCCGGGCCGGCATTAGCACTCTGGTCAGCGCCAGGTAGGAAAGCTGATTCAGCGGCCGGTCGTAAGCGCCGGGATGAAGCACCTTCCGCGGCTGGAAGCCCTCCTTGAACCGATTCACGCCGGCCATCGGATCATCGTCGATCTCCGGGTCCTCCAGCCCCCAGAGGTCGTAAGTCTCGCAGCCCCCCCCCCGCCCCCACTGCATCGCCTCCCATTGCAGCATGTAGTTGGGCATCGCCCGACGGTGAGCGCCGGTGGAGGCGCCGTACAGATACGTGGCCACCGAGCCGCAGCGCACGGCGAACAAAGCGGCCACGTCTTGACCTTCGACGCTGGCGATCAGCAGCCGGCCGGTGTCGGGCTGGTAGGTCTCCCACACCGCGTCGTAATACTCCTGCCCGTGGACGGCGAACCCGTCCCGCTTGCCGGTCACCACCGTCATCGCATAGAAGGAGTCCAGGTCGGCGCCGCCGGTTGCCACCCGCACCTCCACCCCACGCCTCCCGGCGAGCCGCACGTTGTATCGGGTCTTCGCTTTGAATCCGGCCAGAATCTCTTCTTCCGGAGGCCGCAGGTCCACATAGCCCGTCGCGCGAATCTGGATGTATTGCGGCGTGCGGTTGAAGCCCAGATCCGCCAGCACCGGCCCGGCGGTATCCATGGATTCGACCGGCGGCTCGGCTCTCAGGAACGACGCCCCGCTTTCGGCCGCGACCCGCACGGCTTCCGCCAGCAACGGCCGGAGCGCGTCCACGGGGGCAGGACCGATTGGGCCGCGGGGTATATATGCCACGCCCGCTCCGGGCAAAAACTTCAGCGGCCGCGCCGCCCGGGTCAGCAGTTGCAACCCTGCCTGCGGCGTCCCGTCGCCGGCCACCGCTCCAAGCCGCACGGCCCGCCAGCCGAACCGGGTCTTCAAATCTCCCCAGGGCCCACCCTGCAGAAAGCTCGGGTGCGGGCTCCGCTCGATCAGCCCCGCCCACTCTCGGCCATCTAAATGGCGGATGGTAATTTTTTCGCCGTTATGATCCATCGAGCTAAGGCGAACGGACGCCGTGGTGGAGGGCCACGCTGCCCATACCGAGGCGGGTAAAGCTCACGTCGTCAAAGCCACTTTCGCAGAGCAGTTGCGCCAGGCCCTCCGCGTCCCGAAAGCGTTGCACCGACTCTGGCAGATACCGGTAAGCGAACGGATGCCCGGTCACCAGCCGACCCAGCAGCGGCACCACCCTCCCAAAGTACAACCTAAACAGCCGCCCCACCGGCCCGTTTCCCATCGGCGAGATCTCCAAAATCGTCACGGTGCCACCCGGCTTCAGCACCCGGGCGAACGAATTCATAACGGCCGGCAGGTCGCGGATGTTGCGAATGGTGAACGCCGTGATGATGGCGTCTACCGATTCAGGGCCGACCGGCAGCGTCAGGGCGTCGCCCTGCACGTAGCCGACCCGCTGATGGTCGTCCCCGGGGCGGGTGGCGGCCACACCTAGCATAGCCAGCGAAAAGTCCACCCCGATCGCCCGAAGGTGGGGGCCCCCTGCGGCCGCTACCATGCGGGTCAGATCCCCGGTCCCGGCGCCGACGTCCAGCACCACCCGGGGTTCGCGGGCCAGCGCCCGACGGACAGCCTTCCAGCGCCATCGCAGATCCATCCCCAGGCTTATCAACCGGTTGGCGCGGTCGTAGCGCGGCGCGATCGCGTCGAACATCCGGCGGACATCGACCGCCTCGTCTTCCGTCGTATTAGCTGGCCCGGCTGATGACGTAATGGGTCAATCCCTCCAGCGCCCGCAAGTAAGGATCGTCCGCAAAGCCCGCCAGACTATCCCGGGCCTTCTGGCCGAACCGCTCGGCGTCGGCGCGGGCGCTGGCCACCGCCCCCGACTGGTCAAGCTCGTTCAGAGCCTCATGCAGCCCTTCCCCAGCGGGAGCGCCGTCACCGTAGAAACGAGCCACCGCGGTCTTGTCCGATCCAGCGGTCTGTAGAAAGTGGATCGTCGGCGATGTCAGCAACCCCCGTTGCAGATCACCCCCAACCGGCTTCCCGATCACATCGGCGTCACCGGTCACGTCGAGAATGTCATCGGCGATTTGAAATGCCACGCCCAGGTTCAGTCCGTAGGCCCGCATGGCGCGCTGCCGCTCCTCGTCGCCATCCGCCAGTACCGCCGCCGCTTCGCAACACAGACGGAACAACGAGGCGGTCTTTCCCTCGATTTTGGCCACGTAGTCCCCCATCATCAGCTCGCCATCGGGCCCGTACGTCGGTTCATCGAATTCGCTTCGAGATATCTGCATGATTGTCTCGGCGAAAAGAGTCATGATTCGCGGCATATCGAGTCCTCCGA
>Ga0114993_10003118_pt1 | contig 17534 bp, 13 predicted proteins | sample ArcticOcean_MG_C_FD_87042 | JGI IMG/M metagenome (GOLD analysis project Ga0114993, IMG submission 87042) | Marine microbial communities from western Arctic Ocean - ArcticOcean_MG_CB2_150 | ecosystem: Environmental > Aquatic > Marine > Oceanic | place: Arctic Ocean: Canada Basin | collected...
AAACACTGTTACGACATTTGTAGACATGAGGTTTACATCGATGTAAGCCCCCTGTGCTTCACTGGACCAAGATTGATAATACCCGCTAGCTTCAGAGCCAAAAACATCTTTAGTAAAATGCACGCCGATTTTATTTTCAGCACCCAAGGGCACCCCTTGAATGGCTTCCATTTTCCAATTGGGTAATCGTGGGCTAAAGTGAATATGTTGCGCAGCTAATATTCCATTGGACACCGTGCTGATTAGACAGCGAGCTCGCATTGATCCTTTAACGGTTTTTACAAGAATATCTTTTTCCGACCAATCAACACTTTCAACTTTGGAGTTTAACGAAACCTTAACGTCGCTGCCCCACTGTGCGACTACATTTCCATAACCGCACAGAGCATTAAAATTTACATACTCTTCGACCTTATAGAAAAAATCGGCTGCCGATGCCTCATCAAGATCTTTAGGTGCTGTTACAGCCATCATGTCAATGTACGGTGTTGCGTAGGGATTTTCGAGATCAATGATTTCACCGATAGCGCAGTCATCACCATCATCAACAGAGCGCCGTATAGCGTCTTCGCATTCTTTGTAATACTGCTCCCGAGCTTTCATCTCGTTATCATCTAGCGGTGTACCGTTATAATTGTAATGTGCGTCGTAACGATATTCCTCTATAACAGCACCCTGATTTTGTGCAAAATCTATAAAGGGGTTGCTTTCGTCAATATGGTTTTCAGTATCAGGTCCAGCGACTAGGTACGCACAACCCAAATCAAACCAAACATCAGGGGCTATTTCCTCACTGTATGCACGGCCGCCAATACGATGAGAGGCTTCTACCACGATAAATGAAATTCCTTGTTTGGTAAGTTCTTTGGCGGCGGATAAACCGGCAGAACCAGCGCCAATAATGATGACATCTGTTTGCATAGACATAACTCTTTCCTTGATTATGAAGTGAACCCATTTTTTTCCCTCGTGGCGGAGGAGTTCCTACTGCGCCGATCCAGGGTCGCATTCCGGTAATTGGTCGTGTGGCGTTATTCATAGTAAATTTATAGAAAAATTCTTATGAATGTTTGGATAGTTATCGGGTTTTCAGAATTTTCCGTAGATTTTCTGCGGCATAGTTCTCGGTCAATCGATGAACCAAAACAAATAAGGATATCCACCAAATCATTCAAACCTGCATTTTTCGAATCATTTAGTGGCGAGCGCGTTGACGTCTATTGAAGTGAATTGGCATTTTGCCTTAACGGACTCAATCGCCTTGCCGCTGCCACGCCGCAAATTTTGTATCCGGGGATCGGTGGCATCCCAACTACGGGGATCATCAATACGCAAATCAATCGGAAACATTTGGTGATTTAAGGTTCGCTGCTAATGGAACTACATAATTAGTAATCAACTGACCCGCGTGTTAATTCCCGGCCGCAGCCACTGATCTTCGGCAATTACCTGGCACTATTCCCTTGCGTATCGCTCAATATCAGTCTAAAAGTGTTGAATGGTGATTAAGACTTCATTTAGGCGAATCTTTGCCGCGCGCCGCCGCGTGACTGCATTGGCGTCGCTGATTTGGTTAAATATGGCTATGTTGCCATGCGCCATGGCGCTGCAGCAGGAAGCGATCTGTCCAGATTGCCCTCCTGGTCATTCGCAGCAGATGGCATCACATCATGGCCACGACGAATCTGACTCTGCGCCAAGCTGTAATACTGCACAAACTGATTGCTGTGATTTTGGTGACTTCACCGTCGACGATCGCGGTCAAAAATCAGGAAAGAATGGTGGCGAACAATTCGCACTCGTTCCTGTATTGGAAACGGTGAAACTTGCCCGACATGTGCGATTAACCGTCTTCCCAACGGGACCTCCCGACCCAGCACCTGGGACACAGCGCCTCCACGCCATCTATTGCGTCTATCTGAATTAGGAAAAACCTCGTTTTAGAACCGTTCGTTTCTCGGTTTCTTATTCGGAGTTTGACTAATGCTTTTTCTACGCGGGCTGTTGCCCGAAAAATCTCGTGTTTCGAAGCACGCAATACGTTATCTAAATAGAGTTCTTGTACCGGCGTTCACACTGTCCTGTTGTCTGCTGAGCGTGTCACTCGCGCAAGATCGCGCCCCGCTGACAATTATGGAGGCAGAAGAACTGGCACTTGTTGCAGAGCCAGGGCAGCAGGAATTGCGCGCACGCGCTGCCGCGCTAAACGCTAGGGCAGTCGTGGCCGGCGAACTGCCCGAGCCAACATTGCGAGTGGGGTTGAACAACTATCCATTCGAATCAGGCGGATTCTCTACAGAAGGAATGACCCACGCGGCTGTGGGTTTCCGCCAGACGTTTCCTGCTGGAAGATCTCGCTCGATCGCGTTTCGACAATTCGAAGCGTCGGCAGAAGTGATGTTAGAAAACGCCGATGCCCGAGGCCGCAACGTTTTGACCAACGTTCGTGTTGCCTGGCTGAATGTCTACTATTGGAATCAGGTGAAAAGCCTTGTTTCCAGCTCGCGCCCTTACTTTGATGACCTGGTCTCGGTTACTCTTTCGCTCTACTCAGTGGGTCGTAAGAGCCAGCAGGATGTATTGCGTGCACAACTTGAGCTCAGTAGGCTAGATGATCGCCTGATTGAAGTTGAGCGAAAAGAGGCTCAATGGCGGTCCGTCTTGAGCGAATGGATCGGCGAAAACGCTATTAGACCTATCGCTGAAAAACTTCCAGCCTGGAATCAAACGCCGCCGATCGAAACGCTGGAAAGTTCACTCCTGCAGCATCCAATGCTGACGGCGTCGGAGGCACAGATTGCAGCGTGGGAGGCAGGCGTTGAGCTTGCCAACGAAGGATCGAAACCCGACTGGTCAGTCGATGTTGGCTATAGTTACCGCGATGGTTCACTGCCGTCAGGGCAGCCGCGATCCGATTTTGTCAGCCTGAATTTCACAATAGGCATGCCGTTTTTTCGTAAGAAGGCGGTGGACGGTAATCTGACAGCAGCATTACAAGAGCGATCGGCGGCCAAATCCTCCAAACAAAAGACTGTCCGCAAACTGCAAAGTGACCTGCAGACAGAGTACGCGTTATTTCGTGATTTGACCCGGCGACTGCAACTGTATGAATCACAAATTCTCCGTCTGTCAGAAAGCCATGCGGAGGCGTCGCTGCTGGCTTATCAGAGTGACAACGGTGATTTTGCCGATGTCATGCGCGCTAACGTTGACGATCTGGACACGCGCATTCAATACATTCGGCTGCAGGTCGAACGTGCGCAAACATACGCTGCACTCGCAAACCTTGGGGGACTTCAACGATGAATCGTCTAATCTTTTTGTTGGGTGCGGTTCTTGCGTCGATGGTCGTGGGGATCTTGATTGGCCGGACAACAGGGCAAACTGCTGATACGACAGACGGCAGTAGCAGTCAGCCTGTAGTCCCGTATTGGGTTGCACCAATGGACCCCAATTACCGCCGCGATGAGCCGGGAAAATCTCCGATGGGAATGGATCTGGTTCCTGTTTATGACAATGCAGCGGACGGCGGCGCGGGTTTGATCAGCATCGACCCGACTATCGTCAATAACCTTGGTGTACGAACTGCCGAAGCGGAGCTCGGCGTGCTTTCACGTCGCATCGACACCGTCGGATATGTCGATTACGACGAAGATACCGTTCATCACGTTCACACGCGGGTAGAAGGCTGGATCGAAAACCTGGTGACGAAAGCTACCGGTGATCCGGTGTCCAAAGGCCAGCTGCTTTTCGAGATCTATTCACCAACGTTGGTTGGTGCCCAAGAGGAATTTCTCACCGCCCAGCGGAGCGAAAACGATCTTCTGATCAGTGCGTCAGCCGCGCGATTGGCAGCACTGGGCGTTGACGCGAATGAAATCGAGCGGCTCAGGAGCGAAAAGGCGATTCGCCATCGCACACCGGTTTACGCGGAATCCAACGGCATCATCGCTCATCTTGGTGTACGTGAAGGAATCTTCGTAACGCCGGCAACGGAAGTTATGTCCGTGGCGGAACTGGACCGGGTATGGGTAATGGCAGAAGTATTCGAACGACAGGCGGCGTGGGTGGAAGCTGGGCAAAGCGCAATAGTTGAATTTGACTACCTGCCAGGCCAGCAGTGGAACGGTGTCGTTGATTACGTGTATCCCGAACTTGATCCGAAGACGCGCACGCTTACTGTGCGTCTTCGGTTCGAAAATACTTCCGCCGCCTTGCGGCCCAACATGTTTTCCCGCGTAACAATATTTGCATCTGGCTTTGGCGAGGTTGTTCATGTGCCTCGAGAAGCGGTCATTCGCGGCGGGTCAGTTGACCGTGTTGTTGTGGCCCTCGGTGAAGGCAGATTCCGTAGTCGGCCGGTGACGATTGGTATCGAGTCTGGCGACCGTATTGCCATCCGACGCGGGTTATCGGCAGGTGATTTGGTGGTTGTGTCCGGGCAGTTTCTGATTGATTCGGAATCGAACATAGCATCGGCATTCGATCGTATGGATAACTGACAATGATTTCTGCAATTATCCGCTGGTCCATAATAAACCGATCGATCGTGCTAATAATGACTGGGTTCGTTACGGCATGGGGACTCTATTCTTTAAGCGAGACTCCCGTCGATGCGCTGCCCGATCTTTCGGATGTTCAGGTGATCATCAAGACCTCATTCCCTGGACAGGCCCCTCAGGTAGTGGAGGACCAGGTTACGTATCCGCTTACAACTGCAATGCTTTCTGTACCGAAAGCGACCAACGTGCGAGGTTACTCATTCTTTGGGGATTCTTACGTCTACATCATATTTGAGGACGGTACGGATCTTTACTGGGCACGCTCGCGAGTGCTCGAGTATCTCAGTCAGATTTCCGGGCAGTTGCCCGACAACGCGAAGCCGGCCCTGGGTCCCGACGCGACGGGTGTTGGCTGGATATTCGAATACGCGCTGGTCGACCGCAGCGGACAAAACGATCTGGCGGAATTGCGCTCGCTACAGGACTGGTTTCTCAAGTACGAGTTGCAAACTGTGCCGGGCGTTTCTGAAGTCGCGACGATAGGTGGCATGGTCCGGCAATATCAGGTTGTTGTAGAACCGGACAAGCTGCGTGCATTCGGCATTTCGCTTTCTGTTCTAAAGACTGCAATCCAGAAAGGCAACCAGGAATCCGGCGGCTCGGTGATCGAGATGGGTGAAGCAGAATACATGGTGCGCGCAAGCGGCTATCTGCAAAGCATAGAGGATCTCGGAGACATACCTTTGGGTGTCAACGATGATGGCACTCCGTTGCTGCTGTCAGATGTCGCCGATATTCGGTTGGGCCCTCAGATGCGACGAGGCATCGCCGATCTGGATGGCGAGGGTGAAGTAGTGGGTGCCGTTGTGGTTATGCGGTGGGGTGAAAACGCCCTTAAGACGATAAACGCGGTGAAGGCGCGCCTTATTGAGCTACAACGAAGCCTGCCGGCGGGTGTAGAAATCGTAACGACGTACGATCGGTCCGAACTGATTGAGCGAGCGGTCGATACTCTGCAGGGAAAACTGATTGAAGAGTTTCTGGTCGTCGCACTCGTCTGCGCCGTGTTCTTGTTTCACCTGCGATCTTCAGCCGTCATTATTCTTAGCCTCCCAGTGGGCATACTCATCGCATTTATCGTCATGAGAATGCAGGGCATAAACGCGAATATCATGTCATTGGGTGGTATCGCGATCGCGATTGGCGCAATGGTGGACGCGGCGATAGTGATGGTTGAGAACGTTCACAAACATATAGAAAAAGAACCATTAACTGACGAAAATCGTTGGCGGGTCATTGCCGATGCCGCGACCGAGGTGGGTCCACCACTCTTCGTTTCGCTAATCATCATAACGTTGAGTTTTCTGCCGGTCTTCACGCTGGAAGCACAAGAGGGTCGCCTATTCGCCCCATTGGCGTTCACCAAAACCTATGCGATGGCGGCCGCGGCTGGATTATCCATCACGTTGGTTCCCGTGCTTATGGGGTATTTCATTCGGGGCCATGTGACTCCAGAGCATCGCAATCCGATTAATCGTATCTTGGTTGTCGCCTATCGGCCCATCATCCGCGCGGTAATTCAGTATCCGAGAGGAACATTGGGGCTTGCGGCAATCGTTCTGGCCATCGGCTTGTGGCCCGCAACTCAGATTGGTTCAGAGTTTATGCCACCACTGGACGAGGGTGATCTGATGTACATGCCAACGATTTATCCAGGTGTGTCGATCGACAAGGCGCGGGAAATTCTACAGAACACCGACAAAATGATTCTCAAGGTTCCTGAAGTGCGGCGTGTTTTCGGCAAGATCGGTCGTGCCGAAACTGCGACTGATCCGGCGCCGCTGACAATGATCGAAACGGTGATTCAGTTCAAGCCTCGTGATGAATGGCGACCCGGAATGACACCGGAGCGCTTACGCGCCGAACTTGATCGTTCGGTTAGATATACCGGACTCACCAACGTCTGGGTGATGCCAATCAAAAATCGGATTGATATGTTGGCCACCGGAATCAAAACGCCGGTCGGCGTCAAAGTGGCAGGACCGGATCTAAAGGTTATTGAGCAAATTGGTCAGGACTTGGAAAGAGTTCTGGCCGAGGTCGAAGGCACCGCGTCCGTTTATTCGGAGCGCGTTGCCGGAGGACGTTACGTCGATGTCGATATTGACCGGAAACGAACGTCGCGTTTTGGGTTGAATATTGATGACGTACAAGACGTCGTAAGAATGGCGGTCGGCGGGATGAACGTTACGCAAACCGTGGAAGGTCTGGAACGCTATCCTGTAAACATACGGTATCCGCAACGTGTTCGCGATTCTGTGCAGAAACTCCGTTTATTGCCGATTGTGACTCCCCAAGGTGCGCGCATAGCGCTGGCGGATGTCGCTGACGTCCGGGTGGTTGATGGTCCGCCAGTCATAAAGAGCGAAAATGCTCGATTAAACGGTTGGACTTACATCGATATTTCAGGCCGAGATTTGGGCTCGTATGTGGCAGATGCTCAGCGAGTAGTCGCTCAATACATTGAACTGCCGGCCGGGTACTCGTTGGCGTGGTCCGGGCAATATGAGTACATGGTGCGAGCAAAGGAACGGCTTTCGATTGTAGGTCCGGTCACACTGGCAATTATTATTCTGTTGCTCTATCTCCATTTTCGCCGTTTCGCCGAAGTGGCAATCATTATCGGCACATTGCCGCTGGCGCTAATCGGCGGGCTCTGGTTACTGTTTCTCCTTGACTACGAATTTTCGGTCGCGGTAGGTGTCGGATTCATCGCGCTCGCGGGCGTCGCAGTGGAAATCGGAGTCGTGATGCTTGTGTATCTCAATCAGGCGATTCGGGCCCACAAGCGTGCCGCGGAGGAGCAAAGTCGCAAACTTTCCTTGAGGGATGTTGAACAGGCGGTTGTGGATGGGGCGGTGCTTCGTGTCCGCCCGATCATGATGACAGTTGCCACCATTATTGCCGGGCTTTTGCCGATCATGTTGGGCGGTGGTACCGGATCCGAAGTCATGCGTCGTATCGCAGCCCCGATGGTCGGCGGGATGGTCAGCGCAACAATCCTGACGCTCGTCGTTATTCCATCGCTATTTCTTTTGTGGCGCAAACGAGAGCTTGAGGGAGATTCGTTGTGAGCGAAAGTGAATCGCGCGAATCCGCTTTGTGTCATGCAGGCGAACGGTTAGCCTACAAATAACAGGACACAAACAAATAACAACAAATAAGGACATCCACCAAACGTCTTGAATCTGCATATTTAGAATCATTTAGCCAACAAATAAGGACATCCATCAAACCATTCACTGCATGGTTCTGTAGCAAACGAGACCGGCCGAAATCCACTAACGAACCGAATTCACTACCGAAGTGCAGTCAGTCGGCATTGATGCGGCAATTAGTGGATGTCCAGATTTTCCCTTTCATGCTGAGCTATCTAGTGGCTAGGCAAGTTGACTGTTGGCGTTGGGGCACTTCGCCGCTAGGGCATCGGGCAACCCGCTATCGTAAATTCGAAATGAATATGAGTCCGATAGCAGCTGGCACAAGGTAACGGACAAGTACGAGCCAGACTTTATAGATAGTGCCGCGCGGCAGTCGAAGTTCTTCGCTTGTCGCAGGTCGTCCAAGCCCCCAGCCTGCAAGCAACGCAATCAGCATTCCGCCGGCCGGCATCATCCAGTTTGAGACAATATAGTCGAGCGACTCAAAGATGTTTCTGCTTTCAAACGCCGGGATAATTTCTAGCGGATGAAAATCCTGTAACTTGCCGAAAGAAAATACCGTGCCAAGACCGGCAACCCACAACATAAATGTCACCAGCAGTACAATCTTGCGCCGAGACATCGTGCTGTAATCTTCAATAGTAGAAACAATTGCTTCGAGAATTGTGATTGCAGATGTCAGTGCTGCAATGGCCATAAGACTGAAGAACAACGGCGCAAGTATGGCTCCTCCTGGCATGCCCCCGAAAGCGACAGGGAGGGTCATGAAAATCAGACCCGGCCCCTCGGCGGGTGACAGGCCGTGGGCGAAAACAATTGGAAATATGGCGAGGCCGGCGAGCAGAGCAACTCCCGCATCGGCGCCGGCGACAATGAGACTGGCACGAAGTATGGAACTGTTCTGGTCCATGTAGGCACCAATGGTAAGCAGCACGCCGAGTCCGATCCCAAGGGAGAAAAATGCCTGGCCGACCGCCAATAAAACGACCTCTGCGTTGAGTTTGGAGAAATCGGGCACAAAAAGAAATTTAGCGGCAGCCCTAAAATCACCCGCCAATACGGCATAGGCGAGGAGCACAATCAACAATATGAAAAGGGCGGGGGTTAACCACCGCAAGACTTTCTCGAGTCCATTACGAATGCCAGCGGCAACAGTTATGGCAGTCAAGCCAAGGAAAATTAACTGCGACAAAATCATGCGTCCAGGGCTGAACATTAATTCATCTAGGACAGCTTCGGTTCGCGCAGCTGTGATACCGGAGAAACCAACGGTTATGCTGCGAAAAAAATAGTCAATGGTCCAGCCGGCAATGACGCTGTAGAAACTGAGTGCGATGAACGCTCCGATCGCGGCCATCTGACCGTAGTATCGCCAGGTACGGCTTATGCCGTCCCGCTGTCTGAGGTTATCCATCGTCTTAACGACACTGGCACCACCTCGTCTGCCGATAAGGAATTCCGCGATTAGCGCAGGCAGCGCAACGAAAACGATTGCGAGAATGTAAACGAGAACAAAAGCACCACCACCATTCTCGCCTGCTACATAGGTGAATTTCCATACATTGGAAATACCGACGGCACTGCCGATTGCGGCTGCCAGGAACATCAGGTTGTTCGACCATTTGCGCTGGCCAGGTACTGGATTCGCTCCTGCCATTATTATGCCGTGAAATCCTGTAGGTCTGTATGGATTATCTTATGGTGCTCGTTGCCAACTTCTCTTTCAAAGTCATAAGGATCGCCTCGCGGGTCGCGCTGCGTGGCCAGGAACTGGCATATGTGCTGACGATCTTCAGCGTCCAATTGTATTCTTGCAATGGCCTGATTCTCCGTTGCCCGTGACCGGCTACCAATTCCAAGCACGATTGCGGCAACGCCTGGCTGATCAAGGACCCAGCGACTCGCAATTGAGTGAATTTTTGAATTGTGTTTCTTCGCAATGTCATCAAGCAGATCCAGTAACTTCTGAAATTTCTCCCAACCGCCTGCATCATCAATTATCAATCGGTACTTTTGTTGCGACCGATTCAATCCGGTGGGCAGTTGTTGACCAAGAAATTTTTCGCTAAAAAATCCACCTGCGAGTACGCCGTACGACAACATACCAACGCGATTTTCTACACAGAATGGACTCATGATCTGTTCCGGACGGCGATCAACTAACGAAAACTGTGTTTGTACGGATACAATGGACGCATCGTGTTCTATGAGATTTCGCAATTGTTTGGTGTTGAAATTGGTGACACCTAATAAGCGAATCTTGCCGATACTTTTCGCGAATAACAGTCGCTCATACATTCGTTCAAGTCCGGGTACGTCATAGTCCCACCAATGGAACTGGACCAGATCAAGACGATCAACACCTAATTTTTTTCGTGACAAGTCAATTGCTGCGTCGATTTTCCTGTCATTGAGTTGCCCAAGCGATTGTTTGTTCGGTACGAATTTCGTATGAATTTGAATCTGGTCACGATTGACAAGTGAGCGTCGAAACTCACCCAATATTTCTTCCGTACCCGTGTAGATATCGGCGCAATCAAATGTCGTAAAGCCATGGTCGATTAATTGGGCAAAATGGTTCTTTGTGTTCCTGGTTGAGGAAGGCCCACCGCCATGGCCAGGTGATAGTTGCCAACAGCCATTTATGATGTTGGCAACAGAATATCCGAGCGCAAGTTCGACGCGCGGTACCTCAATCATCGACGTTCTTTTTTAGCGGTACCACAGTCGTATCACTGTGACTAAAAACGGTCTTGCCGGTTCGGGATATCCGAAAGCGAGCGCCACAATTTGGATCAGGACAAGCAATGTCAGCGTCGGTAGTCATCCAATCATTTTCGTGTGTTTGCCTCTGTTTCGCCGGCAGTAGCGGCAAAATTGCGGCGAGTGCATACATTGAGAATGACTGTCCCGTTGAAAATGTAATGTCTTCTCCACATACTTTAAAGGAGTCGCCCACTGTGTGTTTGCAAATCATCGTAGTTTCGTCGCCGACTGTCTCGACTTTCAGGTTCCACAGTTCGAAATTGTCAGTCATTCAGGTTTAGTCCTTAAATAATGTTTTTGCGTACAGCGGCTGATCGATAGTGAAGCATGAACACGAGGTGCAAAAAAACAATTCGATCGTCTGCAGCCAGTATCGTCAATATCTAACTCAAAGCCAAGATCCTCAATTGGTAACACCATAACTTGTTGCTAGGATCGATAAGATGCAGTGTTACCACCGGTATCCGTTTTGTATAGCAGGACGCACGAAGTGCGCCCCGTAGCCGTGAAGGTCGCTCTAAGAAGATTTAATCGGGGTCGCCAAACAAACATCGGGGCGCTCCGGCTCTCTGGAATCAGTATTGGCGGGACTACACAGGGTCCGTACCCTTTTCGATCCCTACACTCGCAAGCAGTACTGAATACTGAAAAGCTGTTCGGGATCGGTCCATACCTTATGGACCACAAATCCTGCACGGTCAGCCATGCCGGAGAATTGTTCCAGCGTGTACTTGTGCGAATGCTCTGTAAGCAACGCTTCCCCTTTGTCGAAATGAATTGACCGGCCGCCGATGAGAACGGTTTGTTCACACTCGCTGACCAGATTCAATTCCACTCTGCCATATTCATCGTTGTAGATGGCACTATGCCGAAAGAGGTTAAGATCGAAGTTGGCGCCGAAATCGTGATTGATCCGTGACAACATATTCAGATTGAACTCGGCCGTAACACCGGCTTTGTCGTTATAGGCTCGCTCGATAATGGCTGTATCTTTCTGTAGGTCCACTCCGATAAGTAGCGCCCCATCTTTCCCTGCTTCGACATGCATCACTTGCAGCAAGCTATGTGCTTTTTCAGGCGAATAATTTCCGATCGTAGAGCCTGGAAAATAAACAATATTGCGTAACGGCATGACGTTTGGATTCGGCAGCTCGAAGGGCTGCATGAAATCCGCTAACAATGGCAACACCTCAACTGCAGGATAATCTGCCGCCAGAGACTCAGCAGCAGACAAGAGATGCTCACGTGATATGTCGACCGGAACATAAGCGGCAAGCCGGTCAAGCTTTTCCAATAGCATTCGCGTCTTTAAGCTCGAGCCGCTGCCAAACTCAATAAGACTTGCTTGCGGGCCGACCAATGTCGCGATCTCATCGATAGTCATTTGCATTATCGAGAGTTCCGTTCGCGTCAAATAATATTCTGGGAGTTCGCAAATGGCATCAAACAGTATGGAGCCACGCGCGTCGTAGAAAAATTTCGGCAACAGGGTTTTTTGTGAGCAGCTCAACCCGTCGAGGATTTCATCGAGTTCTGCTTCCGCAGAGTTCTCTTGCTCGGTAAGGGAGGCCTCACGCATCGCTGGTTGGCACATCGATCGACGGAGTTCTCAACTACCGTCTTTGGCGAGGCGGATTCCGAGAAACTGCCAGCGCTGGTGTGGATAGAAAAAGCTGCGAACACTCGCGCGCATGTGTTCGGTTGCGGTCACGCAAGAACCACCGCGGACCGTCATCTGGCCGGACATGAATTTACCATTCGATTCGCCAAGCGCTCCGGGCAACGGCACGAATCCGGGATAGGGCAGGTAGGCTGAGGACGTCCATTCCCAAGCATCGCCGAACAATTGTGAACCTGTGGCGGCAATCGGATGCCAGTAATTCGATTCCCGGAAATTCCCAACAACCTCTTCTTCATTTGCGGCGAGTTCCCATTCCGCTTCAGTCGGCAGGCGGGCGCCTGCCCACTTGGCATATGCGAATGCCTCGTAGTAACTCACATGGGTCACCGGCGAATTTAAATCGAGTTCGCGTTGACCGCCGAGCGTAAATTCGGCATCAAGCTCTTTTGTCCAGTAAAGCGGTCGATTCCAACCCTCCCGGTTGATGGTCGCCCAACCGTCAGAATGCCAGAACTTCGGATTCGAGTATCCCGCATCGCGAATAAACTCGAGGTACTCACCATTGTTTACAAGACGTGAGCCAATCTGATGTTCTGAAATTAATTCCGGGTGGCGCGGCAATTCATTGTCCCAGCAATAACTGCTGTCCTGATGCCCGATCTCATGGATCCCAGACGGGCCGTTACGAAATTCGTATGGCGAAGCTTGCGAAGCTGGCGGCGGAGAGAGCGCCGGATTTACAGTCGGCCATGTGGGATTCACAGAAAACACATGCTTTATGTCGGTGAGAATGAGTTCCTGATGCTGCTGCTCGTGAGTGAGGCCGACCTCAATGAGGAAATCGAAGTCCTTGTCGCCATTTTTTTCGGCGATCAGATCAAGCATCGCGTTGTCGACGTGTTTTCGATAGGCGACGACTTCCTTCACGGTTGGCCGCGTCAACAGGCCGCGATCTGGCCGTGCATACATGCCACCGACTGTATAAAAATAAGAATTCAGGACGTAATCGAAGTCCTCGTTAAACCAGTCATAGATCTTGGTGTATTCCTTGAGAACGAACCGCTCGAAAAACCAAGTAATGTGCGCGAGATGCCACTTTGTAGGACTGGTATCCCGCATGCTCTGCACGACATAGTCTTCGGGTTCTAGGTGTTCACAAAGCGAAAGCGTTGCAGCACGAACTTGCTGATAGCGTTCGACGAGCGAGACACGCGGGTCGCCGGATTGAGCGGCTGCTTGAGAAATTGTCATCGTTTTTTTTCAGTACTTAAGGATTATCAAACGGTACGCGCGTAACAATCGCATGTCAAAAATTGGTATTACTGTGCCTGTCCCAATAGTTCCAAAAACGCGTTTGCCCTTTACAATTTCCAGACTGTTTGAAAATTGCAAAACATTCGCTTCGGCGTCGCTTGATGAGAGGTTATTCTCCAGGTCGCCAGCATTGTGTCCGTTGCCGCAGCCCGTTGAGAAAAACAACGCAATGGCGATAGCGGAAAAGGTTTTCGAACTAGACATAAATATACTCGCTTACGTGACTGATGCGCTTTGCTGAAATGGTAACGCTCTCGAACGATACGACTACATACTTAGCGGCGCACGGTGTTCTGCCTGTATGCTGCGGTGAAATACCGATCGTGTCAGCATCATCCCCGAAAGCAGACATTGCGTTAGAATTGGTGAACAGGTCTGCTTGTGACCCACAGGCGACGCAACGGAATCACATTCCTATTCAATCATGTCAATAGCGCTGACGATTATTTGAAAACGCATAAGTGCGGCCTGGATCTCAATTACTGGCCAAATTGTTGCACATAATCTTCCGGGGTCAATGAACATGTCTGCGTGAATGCAACGGTAAATTCCTCGACTGACTCAAAGCCAGACTGCTTTGCGAGATTATCCAATGTGATGCTCTGTTTAGGCATTGTCTCAATAATCGATGTTGCATACCTAACTCTGCTCTCGTTAACGAATCGAACAAAAGTCGTCTGCATTTCTTCTTCCAGCACTTGCAGACAAAGCAACAGTATTTCTTGAGCCTACGTTGACAGTGACGTAGTTAGCCGACCACTTGAATTGCTCTGTAATGCATCTGTTTCACGTGTTGGAAGAAGAAATGCATCCTGCCAACATTGATGGGATAGTTAGTGAATGTTCGTATCTTGCGATTCACGAACGCAGATTTCATTAAGGTGCCAGAGGGATAGAGTCATCGGGACATTAAGTACTCAACAGTCGACACGCCGCGCGTTTCTTCGCAATTTGGGCATCGGCGCCACATGCGCCTTAACCACGCCTTTGTTGGCATGTGCAGCCCAGGAAAACAAAGCATTGCCAGTTTGGTTGGGCATGAATCAGAAAGAACTCGACGACGCTTACTCACAGTTCATCTATGCGCCGAACATCGCCCAGGTTATCGACCGGTGGGGATCAAACAGTGATTTGGTTCGAGCGCGCATTGGCGATCCGCTGAAATTTCCTTACGGCCCGGCCGTGGTCGAGTCGTTGGATGTTTACCCCACAACAAAAAACAACGCGCCCGTACACGTTTTTATTCATGGTGGCGCTTGGCAACAAGGTACAGCCGAGAGTTACGGGTTTCCGGCCGAACTCTTTGTTGATTCAGGCGTGCATTACGTCGTTCCCGATTTTAGTTGGATACAAGACGTTGGTGGCAGTCTCTATCCCATAGCCGATCAACTGCGTAGAGCGATTGCCTGGATATATAGAAACGCGGGTGAGTTTGGAGGTGACAGCGATCAAATCTACGTGTCTGGCCATTCTTCCGGCGGTCATCTCGCCGCGGTAATGCTGACGACGAATTGGATGGAGAAGGCCGATTTGCCCGCGGACCTTATCAAGGGCGGGCTTTGCTGCAGTGGCATGTTCGATATGAAGCCGGTGCGATTGTCTTCTCGAGGCAATTATGTGAATTTCACCGATGATATGGAACATGACATGAGTCCGCTTCATCACATTGAAAATCTGCACGCGCCACTCATCGTGGCTTATGGAAGCTACGAGACGCCGGAGTTTAAGCGGCAATCTATCGAATTTTCTGAGGCGGCCGCAGAAGCAGGCAAGCCGGTCGATCTAATTGTCGCTGAGAACTACAACCATTTCGAAATCATTGAGACGCTCGCAAACCCCAACGGAGTGCTGGGTCATGCGGTACTCAAACAGATGGCGGACGCTGGCACTGATTAATTAGGATTTTCATTCAATCTATTTTTCCACGACCGTATCAATAACCGCGGCCGCTTTTCACTCGAAGTGAAAATTTGAGCCAGACGAAATTAAAATGATCACTAATTTTTCTGATTAACTAAGTCTGTTGTAGTTTTGGCTTTGCCAACAAGTTTGGTGTGGATACACTTAATAAAAGGTTGAGAAGAAAATGGGTCAACTAAGATCGGTAACCTATAGATCTGCCCTTGAAATGGCTTTGGTTTTGCTAGGACTATTTGTCACTGCTGAGGCAATGGCTGACAGTAAGTTGCCGGCGGAACATCAGGTTTTGGTTGATGTCTTTATCCAGAATTACAGAACGTCCACGGCGATTATCCCCATACCTATAGGTAGCCTCACGGAAGATGAGGCTTATCAGATTGCCGACGCCTACGTTAAAGAACTCATGGCAACTGAAGGGCCGGTTGGCGGGTACAAGGTAGGTACCTTCGAAGCCGGCATCTATGACAATGGACCGATCGATGGGTGGTCGGGCCCAGTGACCGCAATAATGCATTCGAATGGCCTGCACGAAAGTGGCCATCACGTATCGGTGGATTGCTGCAACTTCACATTTGTAGAGTCGGATTTCGCTGCAGAAGTTGGGAGCGATGTGATCAATGATGCAGAAACCGATTTGGAAATACTTGCGGCGCTCAAAGGCTTTCATCCGTTCATTGAAATGCCAGATATATTGACGACCGCGAGCGGCGGATCAAAGTTCTCAGGTGTCGCAACTAACTACGATTTTCGTACTGGGATATTAGGTGATCTCGTTCTGGTCCCGGCGACGAAAGCGGGTTTGAGCCGCCTCAATTCATTCAATTACGAAATGACCAACGAGCGTGGGAAGGTATTGGGTGAAGGAAGTATTCGGGACGCCTATGAGCCCATTTACCGCGTACGCGCGATAAGAGATCGAATTCTTAAAAGAGGGCGGCGTCTAAAGACTGGCGACATACTGTCTCTGGGTAATATGGGAACCATCAGGCCCCTGAAACCGGGTGGCATTATGTTGGAGCGGCCTAGGTTCGAAGGAAATATCGGCACGGTTATGTATTATAATCTCGATTCAAGTGGGCCAGTAGAAGTCAGTGTTCACATAGATCGGTGATGTCTCAATTGGTCGGGGAGTTGTTTTGTTCTGCAATGCAATATTCAGTCACTGGATAGTTTTCTTAGCAAATTTTCTGCTGATCGTTTCGATTGCGCCCCAAGCGGCAGGCCAGACGAATCCACTTATCGCGGAAAAGAATGAATCTGCGAATGTCCCCGAAGAGATCGTCGTTTACGGCGAGAGGAACATCATCCAGTTACGCGCAGAGGTTTATCGGGCAGAGGAGATTTTTCTCGATAGATTCAATTTACTCAATAGCGATAACAACTTCGACTTTAAATGTAAATCTATCACTTTCTTAGGGGATCGAGCTAGAAAGCGTGTTTGTGTGCCTAGATTCGCACAAAAATATGAAGCCAGAATGGCTGCCGCCATGGTTAGGGACGGAAATTTTGAAACCCAACCCCGATTTCGAACGCAGCTGAAAAAAATGGAAGGTCTGTTGGTAAAGGAAATGCTGACATTGATCGGTGAGGACGAGGAACTTCGCGAGGCTCAATTGAAATTAGACGAAGCAAGATCGGCCTACGAAGACGAACTCAAAGAGCGACGACAAAAGTAAAAATTCGCATTTGGATCAGATTCAGAAAATCCAGCGCTGACGGCGTACAGGAAGTTGTGCACTGGCATGACCAGCCGCGATGTCACTGAGACTCTGGAACTGGCGTTGCAGGCATCGGGTTGCGACCAGGTCGATGTCTTTCAGAAACCGAGACTACTCTCAGACAATGGATCGAGTTACATCTCGGGCGAACTCGCGGACTGAAAATCCGCGTGTCGGTGGTTCGATTCCGCCCCTGGCCACCATTTTTCATAAGGCTTTCAGCTTTTTAGTCGTTAGCCTTTTTTCTCTTGGTGAACATATGGTGAACATTATATCACCGCCAGTCCCCTCAATATTTTACAGAAGAAGCCTTTGTTTCCTGCACAAAGCCTTGTTGTGCTTGGGGCGGGGCAGGTCGCCGTGGGGGGTGTACCCATATATATCACCTGCTCGTTCATAATTTCCCAAAAATGGGTGAAAACCACATCTCACTTTAAAAGACTTTGAAAGCTCTGTAGAGCTATATCGTCTT
>Ga0114993_10003119_pt1 | contig 17531 bp, 16 predicted proteins | sample ArcticOcean_MG_C_FD_87042 | JGI IMG/M metagenome (GOLD analysis project Ga0114993, IMG submission 87042) | Marine microbial communities from western Arctic Ocean - ArcticOcean_MG_CB2_150 | ecosystem: Environmental > Aquatic > Marine > Oceanic | place: Arctic Ocean: Canada Basin | collected...
AAGCTTCTTGCGTAGCTCTGCGTATGCGGCACAGAGAGTCTCGAAAACGTATGCGGGCTCGTTGACGGTGATGCCGCTGGCTCCCAGACGGCGCATGTAGTCGATGGCCGGGATCAAATCGTTCTTGGGAACGACCACCTGGACAGAGAACCACGATCCGCCGGACTTGCTGAACACCTGTCCGATCGTCGGCCCCTGAAGCCCGGAGTAGCGCGGGTCTGAGTTGACGTGCCTCGCCACAGCCTCCGCCGATTCACCTTCGATATTGGCGATAACCCACTGGAAGTCCTGCCCCGCCACCCTCGACTCAAGGCGCTCAAGAATCTGGCGCACGGGTTCCAGACCGGCATCATCCCGGTCTAGGGACTTCAGGTTTCCGATCAGCACGGCTGAAGAGACAAGCACCGGCGGGTCTTCCAAGCGTCGAAGCCGGTTCTGGCGCAGAGTTGTGCCGCTCGTTGTGATGTCCGCGATCATGTCGGCATCGCCGATCTCGGGCCGCGCCTCGAGGCCGCCTTTAGCGCTCACCGGCTCGTAATTGATGCCGTGCTCCGCGAGATACCGGCCGACGAGTCGCGGGTACTTGGTGGCGATTCTGAGTACTCGTCCGCCCTTCTCGATCTCGCCGGCTTTACGTGCAAGATCCTCGACCGTGTGGACTTGCCCCCATTCTTCGGGCACGGCAAGTACGAGGTCAGACCCACCGAACTTGAGGTCCGAAATCAGGATGATCCCGTCTCCGTCCTCGTCGTGCTCTTCTTCAAACTGATCAAGCCCGACGATCCCGATGTGGGCGACGCCGCGGTCGATCAGTCCGGTGATGTCTGAAGCGCGCTGAAACAACGCCTCGACACCGTCAACGGCCGGGATACGGGCCGTGTAGGTGCGACTGCTTGAGCGATTGACGCGCATCCCGGCGTCGCGCAGCAGTTCGGTTGCGGCGTTGGCGAGCGCGCCTTCCGATGGAAGGGCTATACGGAGATCAGTCAATTGAAATACGGGTACCGGTGGAGGTTATGGCGACGAAATAATCGACGATCACCAACAGGCGACGAGATATTGTAAACGGCGACAGGTGAACTAAGGAATGGCCGAGTCTGAGGAAACGCCGTACGGGCGGCGCTTGCTCCGCCCGATCCTTCTTACACCGATGGACGGGGGACCTTCAACTCCCCGTCATCTTGCCAACAACATCCGTTCTGCCTGAACGCTGTCATTCTGAGCCCGAGGCGAAGAAATTCCCGGGCAATCCAAAATGAACGCCGATCCTCCCCATAGAAGACCATCCGTCCGATCCTGTCGCTGCCGCACAATGAACGGGGATGCGAGTGACCTGATCACAACAAGACACCAGGCGCACGGAAACCCGTGAGATTCCTGAATCAAGTTCAGGACAGGCTCTTCGCCTCGGTCTTCAGGATGACAATGTGCTGCCCAGCGCTCGTTGACACACCTATCCCCCGCTTGACGCCTTCAGCAATTCGTCCCTGATCGCCTCGGCAACGATCTCGATCTCGCCCTCCTGCAGGTTGATCGGATCCATGTAGATCTCGCCCATAAACCCGAGCGGGCTGATGTAAACCCTTGGCGAACGCGCCATCAGACGCCGGTGAATCTCGTCGCCGTCGGGGCCGCGCCAGTCACGCTCAAAATAGATGACAGCGTGCGGAATCGGGTGATCCTTGTCGTCGTGCTCCACCTGCGCCCGGATACCCGGAATCTCGGTGATCTGGTCGACAACCATCTCGCACTGCCGCCGGAACCGCTTCGTCTCCGCATCCTGATCCTCAGATACGAACGACTCGATAGCTGCGACCAGCCCGACGATCTCTTCCTTTGACACCTTCATCGGCCGACCTATCGCCTGGTTCGGTGCTGCATTCAATCGGGCGGCTTCGATAAGGTCAGCCCTGCCGATCAAAATGCCCGTGCTCTGAGGCCCTCGCATCCCCTTGCCGCCGCTGAAACTGACGATGTCTGCGCCCTCGTCCAGGTACCGCGTCAGGTTCTCCCGTGGCGGCAGCATGGACGCGGCATCGCAGATCACTGGGAGGTCGTGCCGATGTGCGATCTCTGCCAGCACAGGCAGAGGAATGTCGCCGGAACCGGTGAAAGGTGACACCAGATGGATGATCCCGGCGGTATTCGGCGTAATCGCTGCCTCAACCTCTTCCGGGTAGCAGTGCCGACCCTTGCCGACCTCAACAAACTGCGCACCGGTCATCAGGTACGCGTGGTCGTAGTGAAACCGGTGCTGCCGCTGAATGATCAACTCGTTCGGAAACCAGTCGGCAATCGGCAGGCTCTGGATGCGGGCAACGTCCGTGCCGGTCAATACAGCGGCCGATTGCAGGACCAGTCCTCCCGCGGCGCCGCTTGTGACAAACGCCGCCTCGACGCCTATCGCCTGGGAGATCATCTCACCTGCACGTATAAGCAGTTCGTCGATGTTCAGGAACACCCCGGCCGACTCTTCGATGGCCTCGATCACCTCCGGCCGCATCCGTGAACCGGAATGCTTCGTGTTCGTACCACCGGCGTTTATGACGGGCGTTAGCCCCATTCGCTGAAAAACAGATCCGCCGGTCGTGTCCGCCATTGTTAGTCTCCCTGGTTCATTCAAAGGGTCCGTTTTAGAGGATTAAGAACGTATACCGAATTTCGGCTCCAGCCTACAACCGGGCGATCAAATGTCTGAGACAATCTCGAAGACGATGAGGGATACAACCCCGTTCACTAGCGCTCCCACGACGATGATGCCGACGGCCGGCCAGTAGTTGTCAAAGGCCAGGACAGTCTTTAATCCGACCGCGACAACCACGAGAAACCATATCGTTGAGAGCAGCCATATCACTCCGCCGATGTAGGGGATGATCGCAAATGCCCTTAACAGCGTGGGGCCGTATGCGATCCCCACTACGCGGATCATTCCCTCACGACTGGCGTCGGCGTGTATCGAATCGAATAGCACGCCGCGCATGAATGATGCGACGTGTGCGTATATCAACCAGCCCGCGACCACCAAAATAGCGTTAGCAACGGCAATGCCTGTATCGTCTATCGACCCGATCGCGGAGGCGACGGCCGCCGCGCCGACGAGTCCGTAAATCATTTTGTTGGCGCTAACGTCGTCGCTGACGTCCTGAAACGTCGCGCGATTAAACATCGCAGCGTTGAGCGCCCGGCTTAGCAGGTCTCTCGGAGCTTCCGGCGGTTCAGGATTGAATATCGTTTCGTCGGGATCGTAATTCATTTAGAACCGAACCCGAATACCCGTGCAGCGGTGCGTCCCATCACTTCTTCCGCGTCCTCGCCGCCGGACAACGCCGGGTGGTTCCGAATGCCCTCCAGGGCGTTGTGATAACCCTCTCTCCCGGCGCTCGGCGGGAAATCGCTCCCCCACATCAGGCGCTTCGGGCCAAAGGCTTCCACCGCCATCTCAACGAAGGGCGGGATGTTCTCGATCCGGTAGTCCGGCTGAAGGATGTCAGGCCTGTCGGCAATCTCACCGAGGCCGTGCAACTTCATAGTCGTGTTTGGCAGTTCCGCCAGCTCCATAAGTCTCTTGTACTTCTCGTACGGAGCCATGTGGCCATGCCCGGCATTGCCGAAATGTTCGATAACGATCTGCGTATCCGGCACCGAAGAAATCAGATCCCTGTATCCGTCAGTTAAGAAGCCCTCAAACGTACCCTGGGCGCTAACCGCAACGCCAAGTTCGCCGGCGGCCTTCCATAATTCAGGCTGCTGGGGCGCGCCGTCGTCGTCGGTGTACAACCGCACGCCGGCCGCGCCGCGCTCGGCCTCGTACGCCAGCGCGCCGACCTGATCGTCAGCGCCGGGGTCAATCTGCACCGCGGCCCTCAAGCGACCGGGAAAGCGCTCACAACACTCGAATAGGTAGTCGGCGTTGTAGGTACCCCTGTGCTGGAGCAGCAAGGCGCTGTCCACCTCATCCATATCCATCACATGGACCAGCGTCTCGACCGGCTCAAACCAGTTGTGGCTGGCGTGGCAATGCGTGTCAACGATCATCATTAAGTAGCGATCTCCATGCCGGAGAGGCCCACGCCTGAGCCTTCGCCAAGCACCAGGTCGTCGATTGTCTGTTTGAGCCCGGCTGGCAGGTCCCAGTCGCCACCCATGTCTTCGATTATTTCTGAGGGTTTCTTGGCCCCGGCAAGCGCCACGCTCACCGCCGGGTTGTCCAAGACCCATGCGATTGCAAGCTGAGCGATCGTCTTGCCGTGGTCGGCCGCGATACCCTTCAACTTATCAACCGCCGCCACGTTAGCGGCAAGATGCTCCGCCCCCCAGTTCTGGATGCCGAAGTTGGCGCCGCCCTTGCGCCAGTCGTCGTCGCCAAAGCTCTGAGTCGGGCTCCACGAACCGGTCAGCAGCCCGTGCGCCATCGAACCGTAGGCCATGATGCCCATGCCGTGCGACTGCACAAACGGCATCACTTCGGCTTCCGGTCGTCGGTCAAAGATGTGATAGCCGATCTGGTCGGTGATGATCGGGCTGGTCTGTAGTGACTCCTCCATCATCGGAACCGAGAAGTTGGACACACCCGTGTGCCTGATCTTTCCGGCCTTCTTGGATTCTTCCAGAACTGCCATCGGGTCCGAGAACGGTCGGCCCTTGTCGGGCCAATGGATCAAGAAAACGTCTATGTAGTCGGTCTGGAGGCGCTTCAGGCTGGCGTCAATCGATGCCCGCAGGAGGTCCGGATCTGAATCAGCAACGGTGGCGGACCGATTGTCAGAACTGTCAGCCTTCCACTCCCTTGCGCCCTTCGTCACGAGAACGATGTCTTCCCGCTTTAGGTCCTTGATCGCCTTGCCCATCAGCGTCTCGCCGTAGCCCCAGCCGTACACCGCGGCGGTGTCGTACAGCGTGATACCACCATCGAATGCTGCGTGTACGGCCGCTATCGCCTCGTCGTCATCAAGGTCGCCATACTGGCCGCGCCCCATGGGCCAGCCACCGAAACCGATCGCCGATGTTTCAAGGCCGGAGTCGCCAAACTGCCTGGTACGCATGTCGAATCCTTTTTTTTGTGTCCGTGGTTTCTGAAGGTGCGGATTTTGATCAAGTTAGATTGTGTCGCCGCATTGTAGGGGTGTCCGGGTATTGCTGACGCCATATTCCGCCTGCGGCCCCATCCCCCTCACATCTCGGTGTGCTCGGGCCTCTCCCGCGGAGGGGAGAGGCCCGAGCACATTTAACCGCGTCGAACGCAAAACAACTCCGTCATCCCGAGCGAAGCCGAGGGCCCTTCACCACCACGGCGTCAAACAAATACACACTGACTGCGCGAAAACACGGAACACCATCCGCTGAGTGGAACGCCCACTGCGACCCGTCGGCGGCGAGCGTCGTGTACTCCGCCCCCAGTTCCCGAGCTATCTCCAACCACACCTCCCTGGGTTTGGACGTGACAACCAAGGTCACGATGAATTCTGACGAGGTGAAGCAGTACTTCCAACACCCGCTACTAAAGCCCGTATACGAGATGTCAGCGGTGTGGTTCGACGAGCGCGCAATCCTCAACTTCCACGATCCGCTGGCGGCGGTCACGCTGTTTGACGATAGCGTCGTCGAGTTCCTGCCCGGGACCCTCTACCGTTACCCGGGCAGATGACCGGGACGACGGCATCACGGACTGGACCCCCGGAGAGGACGGATCGCACCGCGTCGGGGTGAAGGTAGACACCCCCCGGTTCTTCGAGTCCTACTTCGGAGTATTCACGTAGCTATTCTCTAACTGGAGTCCGCCGCAATCCCCTCTCCCAGCGGGAGAGGGTTAGGGTGAGGGAGAAATCTTGACTTGGAATCCCGTCGCTACCCGCCCACGCCCACTTACAGCAACACCAGAAGGAACCAAAGAACCAGATGTCACTAGACAACCTGACCATCACCGGCATCGAGATGCTGTGGTTTGAGCACACACTTGAGAACGTCGGCGCTGACTACAACACCTTCAACATGGTGTACGAGGCAGGCGCACGGAAAACGACCCGAGACGGCATCCTCCGCATCCACACCTCGGAAGGCATTGTCGGGGACCACGTCGGGTTGAGGGGGCCGACCGCCGAGCAGATCAAGATGCTCACCGGCTACCTGATCGGCAAGAACCCGCTTGAAAGGGAGAAAATCTACCAGGACTCCAAGCGCGGACTAAGGCACTTCGATATGACCGGCACTGGACCTGTCGACATCGCACTCTGGGACATCGCCGGCAAGCTGTTCAACGCACCGCTCTACCGCATGCTCGGCGGCACGCGGAAGCCGCTCCCGGCATACGCCAGCACGCTACATGGCGACGAAAACGGCGGGCTTGGAAACCCGCAGCAGTTCGCCGATTTCGCCCAGCAGTGCAAAGAGATGGGCTACAAAGCGTTCAAGATTCACGGCTGGGGCGATGGCCCGATCTCACGGGAGGTCGCGAACGTGCTCGGCGTGCGCGAGCAGGTCGGATCAGACATGGCGCTCATGATCGATCCCGCCTGCGAGTACGAGAACTTCGCCGAGACCCTGGCCGTCGGACGCGCCTGTGACGAGGCCAATTTCTTCTGGTTCGAAGATCCGTATAAGGACGGCGGCGTCTCCCAGTTCGCCCACCGCAAGCTACGCGGCATGATCAAAACCCCGATCCTTCAGACGGAACACATCCGACTGCTCGAACAGCACGTCGATTTCATAGTCGCCGATGCCACCGATTTCGTACGGGCAGGCGCACACGAGGACGGCGGGATCACCGGGACGATGAAGATCGCAGCGGCCACCGAAGGCTTCGGCCTGGACGTCGAGCTGCACGGCCCGGGACCGGTCCACCGCCACATCATGTCGGCGATCAGAAATACCAACTGGTACGAGCTAGGCCTGATTCACCCGATGGTCCGCACCACGAAATCACCCGTGTACCTGAACTACAGCGACGACCTGGACGCCATCGACTCATACGGCAACGTGTACGCGCCAGAAGGTCCGGGGATCGGCGTTGAGATCGACTGGGACTGGGTACGCGCCCACCAGATCGACCGCGCAACATGGGGCGTAGTGCCAGACCCGAGGCCTGCGTACGTAGCGCCTCCGGTGGCCGCTCCGGTTGTTCCGGAAGAGGCGGCTGTGGAGACGGGGAATGTAGTGGAGGACGAGACTCTCTAGTTGAATAAACCGCCGATCTTCGGTATTACCGTCATTCCCACGAAGGTGAGAATCCAGTTTCAGCGCCCTGCCCCCTACCGAACGCGCCCCCCGAGCGGCGCCACCGGTGCTCCGGCCTCTACGAACTTGCCGTACTGCGGGCCTAGCTTCACCTCGCCGTCCTCCATCAGCACCTCGCCCCGGAGCAGCGTCATCGTGATCGCGCCCTTCAGCTCCATCCCCTCATAAGGCGTGTACCCGGCCTTGCCGAGCATGTCCGCCTCCCGAATTGTGTGCATCTTGTCCGGGTCCACGATCGCCAGATCGGCGTCTGAACCGACCTGGATCGTGCCTTTTTGCGGGTATAGGCCAAAAATGCGGGCCGGGTTCTCGGCCATCACGCGTGCAAACCAGCGCGGACCAAGCCCTCGTTCTTCGACACCCTTCGAGTACACGATCGGTGCGATCGTCTCGATACTTGGCGCGCCGAACGGTACTGGCAGTTCCGTACCCGGCATGAAGAAGACGTTATCCGCGCCCTTCATCTTGTCCTCGTACGGGTGCGGAGAGTGGTCGCTCGCTATGCATGAAATGTAACCGGCCTCGAGACCCTCCCAGAGCGCGTCATGGTCGCCGCCGTCCTTGTAGCGCAACGGCGGACCGATCTTGAGCAACGGCCCCCACTTCTCGTGGTCTTCGGCGGCTAGCAGCAGGTATTGCGGGCAGGTCTCGGTCCAGATCGGCAACCCCTCCGCCTGCGCCTTCTTGACGCGTTCCAACCCGAGTCGTGTACTCAAATGCACGATGTAAAGCGGGCTGCCGGTCATCTTCGCCAACATGATCGCCCGGTTGATCGCCTCTTCCTCAACCCACGGCGGCGCAACATCCGGGAAGTCGGTCGGCTTGACGCGTCCCTCGTCCCGGAAGCGCTTTTCAAGGTGGTCGATCACGTCCCCGTTCTCGCAGTGAAGCTGCGTAACGCCGCCGTTGCTGCCGATCAACTCCATCGCCCGGATGATGAACTCGTCGTCCACCATCGTGCGCGGCCGCCGACTCTTGTACGTCATGAACGCCTTGAACGAGCGGATACCCATGTCCATCGCAGCCGGGATGCCGTCAAAAACATACGGGTCTGCGCCGAGCATCAGGTGAAGGCCCATGTCGATCACGGACCCAGCGTTGATCTCGCCCGAGATTCGTGTAGCAGCAGCCGGTAATCCCTCGTGGTCGCCGTGGTTTGGTTCTCCGAACGGGATTATGGTCGTCAACCCGGACTTCGCAGCCATCTTCCCGGCAAGTTCAAAGTCCTCCCAGCCCCGGAAATGGGCGTGTCCGTCGATAGGTCCCGGAAGCACGTAGCGTCCGGACGCGTCTATTTCACGATCAGCCGCAGGCATCGAGTCCGGCGACCCGATAGCCACCACCCGACCGTCCTTGATAGCGATCGAAGCCTGTACTTCCGAGATGGCGGTGACAACCGTTCCGCCTGAGACAATCGTATCCACTCTTTGCTCTGCCACTATGTGAAGCTCCTGGTGATATGATCCATAGATTTGTTGTTGTGTTTAGAGAAGTTTTAATCGTGCCGTGGTCCGAAAGTGAAGTTCCGCATCAGATGAACCCACTGGGATCTGGTCAACGCAGCACGCCGTTCTCGCCGCTTTTTACTGCTCTCCCACTCAGCGTCAGAAATGTTATCCGGCCGGCTTGACCATACCCGGGTCGCCTCCCAGTGAGTCGGCGAGTGATAACCGGTGAGCAACGTGACTTCCAGCGGATAGGGCGCGCCGACTGTCTTCCAAAGGCCAAGTATTCGTGTGTCCTGCTTTTCTGTTCGGGGCCACACCCCGTTCTCGGACGTGTCCACGACCTCAGCAAGATCACTCGGATCCACATGGAAGCGACGATACCCGTAGAAATCGCGCCAGTGTTCATCTGGAATTTCTGCCAGGGGCCGCTCCGCAACAGGTCTCATCATCCGTACAGACTCGCTCTCCACCAGAGGAGACCGTTCGTACGAACCTGCGGAGGCCTCCCAGGCCGAAATATCCTTGAAAGCCGTCACGCGAAGCACGTCCGTCTCGGGCGCGCCGATAATCGTGCCCATAACGCGGAGCACCTCTCCGCCGGGTTGATGAAGGCCCGGGTACTCGCCCGAGGCGATCTGCTCTAAGAAATCAGGAAGCGCGCCATGATGAAGCGATGTGCTGCGCGCTTCGTAGATCAAATCCAATGGCATTAATTAAGTCCTTGCCCTGCCGCGCTTGAGCGGCCGGCCGGCCAGATTGCCGGTGTTCTCGCCTTCGTCGATCACGACCTTCCCGTTGACGATCACGTACGGGATGCCTTCCGGGTATACCTTCGGGTTCGCCTTCGTCGCGTGCGTCTTAACGTTCTTGGCGTCAAAAATAACGATGTCTGCCCGGAACCCGTCCCGGAGAATGCCTCGATCCGGAATCCCCAAACGCTGCGCCGGGAACGAGGTCATTTTGCGGATGGCCTCCGGAAGTCGGAGGTTCTTCTCCGCACGCACGAACTCCGCCAGCACCAACGGGAAGCAGCCGTACGATCGCGGGCTTGGATACTCGCCAAACAGGAGCGCATCGCTCCCGATCATTCCGTAAGGGTGTGAAACGAACTCCGACAGCGTGTGCGGGTTTGTTCCAAGAGCAACGGTAGAGATGCCAAGATTTTCTTCTATCAGCAGATCCATGAGCGCCTCGATCGGCTCCTGGCCCCGCATCATCGCGATCTCTGTAATCGAGTGCCCGTCGTAACCGTGATTCTGCGGCTGCCGGAAGTTCGTGAGCCAGTTTTCGCTCAGGTCTCGCCAGGCTGATCCGCCTTCCGTCATTTCGGACATGATCCGTTCACGATCGGCGCCGTCCGTGAGCGCCCTCTTGAGCCGCGCCACCCCGCCGTCCATCGTCCACTGCGGCAGCGCTATCGTGACCCGGGTTCCTGAATACGGGTACGTGTAGCAGTCAAACGTGACGTCCATGCCCTCATCGACCGCGTCTTCGACCAGGCCCAGGTAGTCGAGATGACTGCCAACGCCCTGCGCTCCCTGCCGGTAGTGCGTCAGATGGACCGGAATCCCGCTCTTGCGGCCGATCTCCAACGCCTCTTCCCACGGCGCAAGCAAACTCTCTTTGAGCAACGAAGCTCGGGTGTGCGTGTGATAAAAGCCGCCCAGCCTTGCCGCTTCAGCGCTCAACTCGATCAACTCTTCAGTCGACGCGTACGAACCAGGTGGATAGTCGAGTCCGGTCGACAATCCCCATGCGCCCTCCTCCATCGTCTCCCTGACGGCGGCCCGCATATTGAGGATCTCGTCCTTAGTCGCCGGTTTATCGTCCCAGCCGACGCCCCAGATGCGCACCGGTGAGTTGCCGAGGATATAGCAGATATTGACGGCGACCCGCTCGTAAAACTTCGCAAGGAACTCGGTCAGGGTCAGCCAGTCAGCCGGCTCCGGTGGATAGCCGTTAAGGCCGTTGTCCAGCTCTATGAACTGCCGTAGTTCATCGTGCGTGCGAAACGGCGTCCACGAATTGCCGTCGATACCGATCAACTCGGTCGTTACGCCCTGCCGGATCTTGGGATCGTGATGAGGTTCGCCCAGGATCGTCAGCCCGGCGTGTGAATGCACGTCGATGAAACCCGGAGACACCACATGCCCGGCGGCGTCGATCGTCCGCATAGCTTCGATGTGATCATGCTCACCCCGGTGTATCGAGACCGTGTCCCCCTCCACAAGCACGGTGGCGTAGAAGCCGGGGCTTCCGGTGCCATCAATCACCTGGCCGTTAACGATCTTGATATCAACCAAAGAGGAGTTCCCTTTCGGTGGAACCTGCCATCACGCCGATTGCGTTGTTCGGGACACATTATGGCGTCACCTGGGCCGGTATGGGGCGGGGATTAGATCAGATCAAACATGGACAAACGTAACTGCATCAACTCGATTCTCAACCGACAAGGCCGGGAGGGCCTGAAGGTGGCCGTGAGCAACTTCAAGATAGCCATCAAATTACCCGGATAACGTCGCATGCTAGCCAGGGTCATCGGCACTGATCGACGAGACCGGGTGACAGCACGTACGCCATAGGATCAATCATCCAGAGTCCCCGGGGTCGAAAGGCGCCGTTTGGCCGGGCCGGGCGCATAAATATGTCGCCACCTGCTCGTCACATCGTCAGAAATAAGGGCCCGGGGGAATTGGCATCCATCCCCGAGTTACTACGGGCATGGAGATTTCGATTCCGGTCGCCTATGTGAGTGTGCGCGCCGATGCGTATACGAACACCGAATACCAAAATAGTTTCAAATACCCGACTGTGGCCGTAACCGGCTGGGACGATCCCCGCCGGTACAGGTAGTACTACAGAGAGGGCAAATCACCGGTTTCACGGTCATGGAACAGTTGAATAACGAACCGCAGACAGCCACTATTCCGGTGATAGTCGTGACCGGTCTAGGCCGGCCCGAACACCTGGACAACGCCAGGACACTGGGAACGATTGACTATATAAACAAGCCGTGGGCGGACAACGAAGTGCAGATGCGCGTCGATTGGGCCCTAAACGGCAAACGACACGAGGCCGTTGCCTGATATCGGGATATCGAGAGACCGCGGGACTGCAGAATTAAACTGGCGATCTCCGATGTACCCGGATAGGTGCAGTCCCCGATGTGTAGTGATTACATTGTCGAGGAGGATGGGTTGTGTTGAGGTGTGGATTCATCTCATCGGCAAGGACCGGACAAGCGTTCGGTAGGCATAAGCGACGGCGATTGGCTCTAGGAAAGGAACCATGGCACGTATCCTGGTAGTTGACGACAGCGAAGACGTACGTCTGGCTCTCATGACTCTTCTGGAAGATATCGGTCATAAAGTATTTGAGGCTGAAGACGGCTCTGAAGTGATCGAAATGGGCTTTCAGGGAGTCCGGATCTTGTGCTGCTCGACGTTGCGATGCCAAGAGTGGACGGGTTTGAGGCGTTAAAGCGTCTTAAGGCCGATGACGCCACAAGTGACGTCCCGGTCATCATGGTCACCGCAAAGTGACGACCAGAGGACCTTGCGATGGCCCGCACCCTCGGCGCCCGTGACTACATCAACAAGCCCTGGGCCGAGGGCGAAGTTGAGATGCGAGTGGACTGGACGCTCTCTGCAGCAGCCCGGGCCTAGTACTCGCCTCGACATATAACAATTAATCGCCCGCCTTCACCGGCGGGCGATACGCGTTCCAGCTAATATCTGCGGACACCGGCCGCACACCCTCCGAAACGAAGCCGGAACTCGCTGACGTTACCCGGTCATTCACGGTTATCCTCCCGGGAATGACCGGCGCAATAATCGCACTCGTAATACTGTCAGCGTTCGCGCACGCCTCCTGGAACTTCCTCATCAAACGTGCCGACGACGCCGAGGTGTTCACATGGTGGATGGCGGTGAGCATCAATGTGACATTGCTGCCGCTTGCGGTCGTGCTGTACTGGCTAAATCCTCCCGACTCAGAGGGCTGGATTTTCCTCGCCGCCACCTGGATCCTGCACTTGGGCTACTTCTTCACGCTGAGCCGCGCTTATCGCGATGGTGACCTATCGCTGGTCTACCCGGTCGCCCGCGGTACCGGCCTCATGCTGATACCCGTATCCGGCGTTCTGCTGTTGAACGAATCCATGTCCGTTCTGGCGGTAATCGGAGTGGCCGGCGTGGCGATTGGCATCTTCACCCTTTCATGGTGGGGCAGAGTCAGATCGATGCTTTCCGATCCCCTGTCGGTTTTGAGATCTCCGGGGATCGTGTACGCGTTGTTGACCGGGCTAATAATCGCCGGCTACTCAACGGTGGACAAACAGGGCGTGCAACACGTCACTCCCCTGCTGTACATGTACCTGATGACAACGTCAGCCACGTTCGGGCTGCTGCCGTTCATCATGCGTGGGCGGACCCGCGCCGTTTTCGCAAACGAATGGCATCGACACGCAAAAGCGATCGTTGCCGGCGGCATGTTTCAGTTTGCCGCGTACGGAATGATCCTTACGGCCCTCACCGTGTCACGCGTCAGCTATGTCGGGCCGTTTCGTGAGATCGGGCTGCTCGTCGGTGTGGGGCTAGGTGTGTTTGTGCTGAAGGAGCCATTCCCGGGAGGCCGCATCTTTGGCGCAGCGCTGGTCGCGGCGGGGGCGATCACCATAGCGATCGCCCCCTGAGTGCCAGAATTACTTGGGTTTTCTGGCTGCCGGGTCTACGTCCTCGGCATGATCTTGAGGCCCATCTCTTTGACGGCCGCGTCGCCGCCGGAGATCACCTTCACACCCCAGTCGAGCATGTACTTGAGGTTCTCTTCTTCCGACATCTTCGGGTCGTGCCAACTGCACAGGAACCCTATCCCCGCCTTGTCGCAGGCTGCGCGTACCGCGAGGCGCGCCTGATCCATCTCTTCCGGATAAGGCGGGTCGTGTGCGTCCGAGAAGCCGTAAGACATGCCCATATCGCCCGGTCCCCACTCGGCGAACGAGATTCCGGGGACGGCCGCAGTGAACTCGGCGTTAGCAACGCACTCCCGGTCTTCTAGCTTCAGGCCAAGGATCAACTCGCCAGCCGGGTTGAGCGGCCATGGATCGGACACCTTGACGTACTCCTGCGGCGTCATGCCCCAGAGCGCGGCCGGCTTTGCCTGTCCGCCTGCGCCGCGCTGGCCCTGCCCCAGTCCGCCGTCTCGCCCGACGCCGATGGTCTGGAAAGGCCACCGCACCTGCTCCACAAATGCCTGGACCGCATCAGCCTGCCGGGCGTGCGTGTGAAGGATTCCGTGAACACCTGCGGACAAAACATGTCGCACCTGCCACGCGTTCGCCTCAACCTCGTTGCGTGTCTTGGCGTTTGAAGGAAGTGTCGCCAGCACGGTCGTCATGCGGTATCCGTCTGGAGTGGGTCCCCCGTCGACGATACCCTGCATGAACTGATTCAGCCCGACGACATCGAACGGATCCTTCTCGAAGTCCACGATCAGGAAATCGGCCCATGTCTGTGACTGCTTCTTGCCGTTTTCGTACGTCAGTTCTCCGGCGCCGGTGTAGTAAATCGGGTGGCCGGCCTCCATCAGGTCGATACAGCGATTGATGCGTTTCGCCATCGTCTGGGACTCCTCCTGAAGTGATTAAGGAAAACGTTGTTAGCGGCCCGAAGTGTAGACCCCACGGGAAGCGGCCACAAACGCCAACCAAAACTACACGCTTCACGGCTACCATTACTGCGCTGTCGCGTGGGACTACTGGAATACGTTTGCCGAGGGTTCGGCGTCGAAACGGAGATACTGTCGAGTGCAGTGGACAAACTTTATTGAATCGCTTGCGAAACTTGAGCCAGACGACGAGTTCGTAACCGGCCGTCCCGGAGGATTGAGTCCCGAGCTCGCGGGACGAATAGCGGACGATATCGCGACGAAGTTGAACCTGAGCGCTTCCGACACGGTGCTCGATTACGGCAGCGGCGCCGGAGCCATAACACGCGCACTGGCGACCCGGGTGTCGGCAACCACCGCAGCGGACATGACGAAAGCCGTGGTCGATCGCGGCATTAAGTCGGGCGGCGATATCGAGTGGGTGGTCCTTGGCAATGACAATCCTGGCTCACCGTTGGCCCCATCGTCCGGGGGCGCATTCACGAAGCTGCTCTCCTACTACAACGCCCCTCACTTCAAGACACACACGGAAGTGAGGGAACACATCGAGGCTCTCTGCAAATCAGTCGCACCCGGCGGCACGGTGATGCTCGGCGACGTCCCGGACCGGGAACGATCCAACCAGTGGAAGTCCGGCGAGCGCGGACGAGACGAAAACAGAACCACGTGGATGGGGCGGCTGCAAAAGCGTGATATCGATCTTGAACGAGATGAGCGTAACCTGGCCGCATTCACTGATCGTCTCAAGAATCTCGGGATAGAAGCGCCACCCGATTTTGGAAATCCGCATCCGGGATTCGACAGGGACATCGTGACTCGAATGTTTAGCGATATCGGCGGGCAAGTGGCCGTAGTCACGCAGCCAATTGACTTCCCGAACGCCCACACGAGTGTCGACTACGTAGTCCAGTTCAGCGAATAGGTCTGACATTTATTTTCCGGCCATATCAACCATTGCGTCGCTCGGAATCAGGGACTAATATTTTCGCCGTGAATTCAGACGCCGACGCCGCTCATAGACGGCTAGGCCGATGGCTGTAGACGATACACAGGCATCCGCCGGAGAAGCTCAAGAGGTCGCACAGGCCCAAACTGAAGTAGCCCTCAAGCCGTGGTCGGCGTTCGCCCATTACGACTTCACGATGCTCTGGCTTGGCGGTACAGCTGCATCTACAGCGATGACCCTCAGGCTACTGATCAGCGCCCAATGGCTCTATGACGAAACCGGGTCAGCGGTGACGCTGGGGCTCCTCGGCGTAGTACAACTTTCTCAGATTCCTGTCGTCGTGTTCGGTGGGATTCTGTCTGACCTCGTGGACCGAAAAAAGTTGATGGCAATGACTCAATTTGTGTCTTTTGCCTCACTTCTCGGCCTTACATTGGCTGCTTTTACCGGCACGTTGGCCGTTTGGCATATTTTCCTTGTTCAAGGCGTGACAGGAATGTTCAACGTTCTAGGCGGATCTGCACGACCGGCAATGATCGCTCGCGTGGTCCCGCGTTCACATCTATCCCACGCTGTGTCTACCAACACAGCGACTTTCCAGGTGGCCAGCATTGTGTCGCCACTCGCTTTTCTGTGGGTGTACGAAGCATCTGGCGCAGATTGGGCGTTTGCGTTGGCCGCGGTTGTTTCGGCCATCAGTGTGATCGCTCCGTACCTGATACGCGTATCGGGGAAACCTGCTGACTCGACTGCCAAAGTCACATTCACATCGACGTGGACGTCACTGCGTGAAGGATTCAACTTCGTAAGAAGACACAGAATATTGCCCGGTCTGTACTTACTGGATATCGGGGTGACCGTCTTCAGCTTCTACAGATTCCTATTCCCGATATTCGCCGATCAGCTATACGGGCTGGGCGCATCGGGCACTGGACTTCTCACTAGCGTTAACGGCGTTGGCGGAGTAGTAGGTAGTGCGCTGGTGCTGTACGCCGCAAAGATGCCTCGCAAAGGTGTCTTGGTACTGATCGCTACAGCACTTTACGCGGTGCTATTAATAGCATTCGGATCGATCCACATATTCTGGATCGGACTCATTGTCGTCGCATGTCTCGGTGCGACCGATGCCGTCGGTATGGTCACGCGTCAAACAGTGGTTCAACTAACGACCCCCGACAGGTTGCTCGGCAGAGCGAGCAGCGCACATTCATTTGCAGCAATGAGCGCAAATCATGTCGGTCAATACGAAGTGGCACAAATGTCTGCGATTGTCGGCGCTGGCCCCACGATGATCATCGGAGGATTTGTCTCGATCGTGGTCGTCGGGCTCATATGGAAGTTCGTCCCGGGCGTCGCCAGCTATCGCTATGCACCGGACGCCGAGCGGGACGCGGCCGAGGACAGTTCCCGTTAGTCCTCGTGACCGGCACCGAATCTCGGTTGGTATGAGCAGGAATTGACCACGAGTACCCTCTCCGGGGACTGGTCTCAGTACGCGACAAAACACCCGTAAATAGAATTTTTGGCATGTTTAAATTACAGATAGTTAAATTGTCAACGCTCCTATTATTAGTGGGTGCAATTTCCTGCTTGTCTTCAGATCAAACTACTGTTGATACGTCTACTCCAGAAGGGGTTTTGATCGAGACTGCAGATCAGCCCGCCACGCCTGAACCAACGCCAACAGCTACTCAGATTGTTACTCCAGCGCCAACGGCTACTTCAGTTCCAGCGCCAACGGCTACTTCAGTTCCAGCGCCAACGGCTACTTCAGGTCCAGCGCCAACGGCCACTTCAGGTCCAGCGCCAACGGCCACTTCAGTTCCAGCGCCAACGGCCACTTCAGTTCCAGCGCCAACGGCCACTTCAGTTCCAGCGCCAACGGCTACTCCTGCTCCAGCGCCAACGGCCACTTCCATACCAGCGCCAACGGCCACTCCTGCTCCAAAACTTTCCTCGATAACAGCGTTAAGTGCCAGTGACGTTTCAACAGCCAGCATTCAAGCATGGACTGAAGTAGCAGTCTCTAATCTAAGCGTGCCGGTCCCAGATATTCTTGGGATCATTTATTCCATCGGTAACGAAATTGGCAGTACCGGAGAATTAGGATCACCTTTTACAAAGTACACCGAGGCAAGGCCTGCTTCGGAACTTAGCGCAATCGCTGACTCTGTAGATACATGGATAGATACATCGGGATGTGATGAAAACAGCTATAGAGCGTACGAAAATATAGAACT
>Ga0114993_10003122_pt1 | contig 17525 bp, 17 predicted proteins | sample ArcticOcean_MG_C_FD_87042 | JGI IMG/M metagenome (GOLD analysis project Ga0114993, IMG submission 87042) | Marine microbial communities from western Arctic Ocean - ArcticOcean_MG_CB2_150 | ecosystem: Environmental > Aquatic > Marine > Oceanic | place: Arctic Ocean: Canada Basin | collected...
ACGACTACAACATCGTAGTCCATACTTTCTCGCTCGATCTCAGTCATTAGTTTTAATCCTTATATCTAAGTTTTCTCTCAGGGCATTGGGGTTTAAATTTAAATTACCAAAGGTTATAGTTGCCTTTTCAGAAATAGTTTTATTTGCAGTGTGAATTAATTGAAAATTTTACAATAAATTGCAACATAAATTGACTTAATATGTAAGGTATTTTTTTTTTTAAGTTTCACTGGGTCAAACTCCTTGCAAAAGAACAACATGCTGGGTATTTGTGCACTTTTCACTGAAATGTTTTTTTATTAGTTTTTGTAGGATTTGCTATGGATGTTTATTGTAATTTGAGGTTTTTCTTTTTTTTTAATGGTAGGTAGAGATTTTTATGGACAGCTTTACATATAGAAATGGCGAATTATTTTCTGAAAATGTGGCTGTCTCGGAGATATCCAGTACTGTTGACACACCTTTCTATTTGTACTCCGCCAGTACGATATCACAAAATTATTTGCTTTTTAAGAGGGCTCTTTCGGAATTGAATAATATGATATTTTTTTCAGTCAAAGCTAATTCAAATTTAGCTGTTCTAAAACTACTCGGTAATATGGGCGCGGGAATGGATGTTGTCTCTGCGGGGGAATACTTGCGAGCAAAAGCTTCTGGTGTACCCGGTGATCGAATTATATTCTCTGGTGTGGGTAAAACACGAGAAGAGATCTCCGTGGCTCTTAGGGGAGGTATCCGGCAGTTTAATGTAGAGTCAGAAAACGAGTTAATCTTGATAAACGAGGTGGCTTTGTCTTTAGGTGAAATAGCACCAGTGACCGTTAGAGTTAACCCAGACGTTGATGCAAAAACACACGAGAAAATTTCTACGGGGAAAAAAGAAGATAAATTTGGTATTCCTATAGACTGTGCAAGAGACGTTTATAAGAAAATTACTGATCTTAAAGGTCTTAAAGTAGTAGGCGTAGATGTTCATATAGGCAGCCAGTTAGTTCACCTAGAACCTTTTAGAGTTGCATTTAAAAAAATTGCAGAGCTAACAGTTGTTTTAAGAGAAGACGGGCATGATATTAATCGCCTTGATTTAGGAGGTGGTCTGGGGATTGAATATCGGAGGTCAAATTATCTGCCACCCACTCCATATGAGTACGGCTTAGTTATTGCTGAGACTGTAGGCCGACTAGGTTGCGAAATACAAATTGAACCTGGAAGATTTATAGTAGGTAATGCGGGAATTCTTGTTAGTGAAATTATTTATGTAAAAACTGGAGTCAATAGGGAGTTCTTAATCCTTAATAGCGCTATGAACGATTTAATTCGTCCGGCATTGTATCAAGCTTACCATGAAATAGTTCCAGTTATAGAGCCTCATTTGGAGGGGAATGAGAGGCTCTATGATGTTGTCGGTCCGGTTTGTGAAACTGGAGACACCTTTGCAACGCAAAGAATGTTGCCGGAAATGGTCGCCGGGGATCTAATAGCATTTCGATCGGCTGGAGCATATGGGGCAGTAATGGCCTCAGAGTATAATTCTAGGCCTTTAGTTCCTGAGGTAATGGTAAAGGAGAATGAGTTTTCTATTATCAGAGCAAGGCCTAATATCGAGGATATTATACGTCGAGACATAATTCCTGCTTGGCTCTAAATTTGAGAGAAAATTAATATCTTTATCTTTATAGATTTCTTCTTAAACAGAAAACTTTAGCATGGCCCTATTTGTGTACCAAGAATTTTTTATATGCTCTAGAGCATCTGAGATTAGGTCTACATAATTTATTAGAATGCTTTCTAGGAATGGAAATTCAGATGTTATAGCTTTTGATTTCAAATAAACGAATATCAAAAATCCAAATAGAAACATGAAGCTCCATAGGGTTTTAATAATTGGTGAGGTGGGAACATCATGTTCATTAAGGTTTTCAGAGTTTTCTTCCTTAAAAGCTGTAACTTCCTTGTGTTTAATTTTTGATGATTTCTTTGTCCAGGATATTTCTTTCTGTCGTTCATCTAGCTCGTAGTTAACCTCTGCTTTAATTATGTCTAATACGTCTAAGGCAACATCATGTTTATTTAGTGAACTTAGATTTTGCACTTGTTTTTTTTTCTTGGCTGAATGGTTCATTTTTTCTCCGTCGGAAATCTGAAGCTAAACCTCTTTGAAATAATAATTATTTTAAATATACTTATACGCTTTGTATGAAATTAGGAATTAATATTATTATTCTTTTAAGACACGCATAGTTTTTTGTTGATGATTTCGCTTAAATTTCGGGAATTACTTTTACATAACAGGTTATAATGATAGTTTAGCTTTTTATTGTATTATCCAAATGTTTTGTAATTTATTAAACTAAGGAAAAAGGGTCTATTTTGCGATATTCAATTCAGTGGTGCCGTTCATTAATTTTTAATATTCAAATTTATCTTGCTCTGGTTCTAACCGCTGTAGTTTTTCTTCCTTGGATGATCGCGAGTAAAAAAGGGGCACTTGGCGCTATTAAGTTCTATTCAAGATATGTCCTTTGGACGGCCTCTTGGATAATTGATCTCAAGACAGAGATTAGAGGCGAAATACCTCAATCTTCGGTAATAATAGCTGCAAAGCATCAATCATTTTTAGATATTCTAATGATTTATAGTGTCATACCGAATGGCTACTTTATTATGAAACGGGGACTTTTATATATCCCTCTTTTTGGCCAATATGCTTACAGATTGGGTTGCATTCCGGTAAGCAGGGGCAAAAGAGGCAGGGCAATTTTTCAAATGCTTAAGGACGTCGAAAAGCGTAAAGTGACGGGTGGTCAGCTTGTGATATATCCGCAAGGAACGAGAGTGGCCCCAGGTTCAAGAAACCCTATAAAATTGGAGTAACTTTGATATATGAGAGGCTCTCTCTGGTTTGTATTCCTGTTTCAACAAATGCAGGTCTTTTTTGGCCTCGTCGGGGCATTTATAGGAGTTCCGGTAAAGCTATTGTTGAGTTTCTAAACCCTATACCACCAAATCTTGACAAGAATAAATTTTTATCTTGTTTAGAGGAGGCCATTGAATTTTCTTCGGAAGGGTTAATGACTGAAGCAGAAAATTTTAAGAGCTAGATTCGTTGTTAGGCTGCCAAGCCAGCAGTTCCCATATTAAGATATTTTTGTCGCCTGTTCTTAATTAAATTATCACTGGCTTGCCCATCAAGATCTTTTAGTGCCTCATTTAAGCTGAGCCCAACTGTTTCAATAGTTTTACTTTTGTTTCTTTGGGCTCCACCACTGGGTTCGGGTATTATTGTATCGCATACACCTAATTTTTTTAAATCTTGTGCGGTTAGTTTTAGTGCAATGGCTGCTTCCCGCATTTTTTCGGAGTCTTTCCATAAAATAGAGGCGCAACCTTCGGGACTTATTACTGAATATATCGAATGCTCCAACATAAGTACTTTATCTGCTGTAGCGAATGCGACAGCACCACCCGACCCCCCCTCTCCAATTATTATTGATATTAGTGGGACGCCAATTTCCAAACACTTCTGTGTTGATCTGGCTATTGCTTCTGACTGGCCGCACTCCTAAGCCCCTTTTCCGGGGTAAGCCCCCGGTGTATCAATTAGCGTTACTACTGGAAGTTTAAAGCGATTTGCTAAATCCATCAGTCGAATAGCTTTTCTATAACCCTCGGGACGCGCCATTCCAAAGTTTCGTTCTATTCTAGTTTTGGTGTCATGGCCCTTTTCATGGCCAATAACAATTAAAGAGTGCTCTCCGAATCTAGCAAGACCTCCCATTACAGCATGATCATCCGCAAAATTCCTGTCTCCCGATAAAGGAACATATTCTTCGAAGAGCGCTTTAATATAATCCTTACAATGGGGGCGTTCTGGATGTCTCGCCACCTGACACTTTTGCCAGGGTGAAAGATTTCTGTATAAGTTCTTAAGAAGATTTTTTGCCTTGGTGTCTAACGTTTTAAGTCGGTTTCCTAAGTCAAGGTCACCTTTTTGATGAGATGTTTCGCGCATTTCATCAACTTTACTTTCGATTTCAGCAAGTTCTTTTTCGAACTCGAGGTAGATAACCATGATTCCATCCTGTTTTTGTCGAAGGTTTAGCCGTATATTCTACTAATTTTATTTGCATTCGGTTGATTAATATAACGCGCCAACAAACTGAATTCTACCACAATTTTATAAAGATGTTAATTGTCTTTACAAAATATTTCGTATTGATTTACTATAACTCTAGCTTGTTTTATTGATGCAATATCTACTAATCGACCTTTGTAGACTGCTGCTCCTTCTCCTTTTGCGTTAGCTGTTTCCATAACAGATAAGATTTCCTTAGCTTCTAAAACGGTTTCCTCTGATGGAGTAAATACAATATTTGCCAATTCAATTTGTTTTGGATGAATAGCCCACTTCCCTACCATTCCAAGAGTTGCTGATCTTCGTGCTTGTGCCAGGAACCCAGCATCATCAGAAAAATCCCCGAACGGGCCGTCTACTGGAAGAAGCCCATTCGTCCTGCAAGCCGCCACAATAGCAGTTTGGGCCCAGTGCCACGGGTCGCCCCAGTATTTATTGTTTTCATGAATCATATAGTAGTTTTTTTGAGTTCCCCCGATCCCTGTAGTTTGCATTCCCATTGATGCTGCAAAATCTGCAGCTCCAAGGGATATTGCCTCAATTCGAGGAGAAGACTTAGCTATTTCATTAATGTTAATTATACCAGCAGCTGATTCTATTATTAGTTCAAATTTTACCTGCCTATCTCTATTAATGTTTTTTTCTACTGCTGTGACTAATGCATCAACAGCATAAACATCTGAAGCACATCCAACTTTAGGTATTAAGATTTGATCTAAGCGGCTGCCCGCTAAATTAACTAGGTCTATAATGTCCGTATACCAAAAGGGCGTATCCAGTCCATTAATACGTACGGACAAAGTTTTTGTTCCCCAATCAATATTTTTTATTGCATTTATAATATTGGCTCGAGCTATAGACTTGTCTTTTAAGGAGACTGAGTCTTCTAAATCAAGATTGATTACGTCAGCTTTTGATTTAGCCATCTTTATGAAGATTTCAGGTCTGGATCCTGGGCCAAAGAGCTGACATCGGTTTGGTCTGATTGGTGGAGTCGGTTGAATTTTAAAACTCATTTTAGGTCTCTCTCCTCAATTATCTTGTTATGATAGTACCTGAAACAATAATAATAGCTACCGAGGGTCGTGACCTATTTTAACAAGCTGTTTTCCAAAATTCTTTCCTTCCAAAAGGTTCAAAAATGACTGAGGTGCTGACTCTAAACCCTCAGATATAGTTTCCTTGTATTTTATTTTTCCATTGCTAACTAAAGGTGCAACTTCTTTGTGGAATTCTTCCATTCGATCATAGTGATCAAATATAATAAAACCACGAACCCTTAGGCGCTGACGAAGAATTGCACCCCAGGCAACTGGAATTGGTGAAGCATTTTCCATACTCTTTGGAGAATACCATGAGATCATTCCACAAACAGCAATCCTTCCAAAAGTATTCATTAGAGGTAAAACTGCTTCGAGAGTTTTCCCCCCAACATTCTCGAAATAACAATGTATACCGTCAGGGCTCGCTGCACTTAATTGCGCTCTGAGTTCCTTAACGTCCAAAGATTTATGATCTATACAAATGTCATAACCCAACTCTTCAACCGCAAATTTTGTTTTATTTGGACCACCGGCTACACCGACAACTCTCATCCCTTTTAACTTAGCTAACTGCCCCACAAGGCCACCCACTCCACCAGTTGCGGCTGATACGACAATTGTTTCGCCTTTTTCCCCTTTTAGTATGTCATTTAGGCCTACCCAGGCCGTTAATCCTGGCATGCCCAAGATTCCGACGCCCGTAGATATAGGAGCTATTGAGGGATTTATTCTTTGAACACCTACACCATTAGATATGCCGTGTGTGATCCAACCGAGACGGGCAACAACAATATCGCCGATAGCATAGTCGTTATTATTAGAGTCGATGATTTCTGCGACACAGCCACCTTCCATTGTATCACCAAGCTCTACGGGAGGCGAATATGACTTTGCATCGTTCATTCGGCCCCTCATATATGGATCCAAAGAGAGCCATATTGTCCTGGCTAAGAACTCACCGTCTTTGAGTTTCGGCATAACTACATGATCCAAACGAAAGTTATTTAGTTCTGCATTCCCAGTGGGTCTGCTAGCTAGAACAATTCTACTGGCTTTCTGTGTCATATTGGTTCCTTATAAAAGTTTATACAAAACTAGATTGTGGCTGCCTTATTAAACTTACTGAAAGTCTTTGAACGCCTTTTGCATACGCTCAACGGCTTCTATAATGCGAGATTTAGGAGTTGCTATATTGAATCTCATAAACGTTTCTCCACCTTGACCCATTTTGGACCCATAAACAGTCGTTATCTTAGCGCCTTTTTCTATACGACTTGTAAATTCATCTCTAGACATCCCAGTCCCAGAAAAGTCTACCCACGCTAAATACGTACCTTCTGACGGCATGACCTTACAGCCAGGAATGCTATCTATCCCAGAATTGAAAATACGGAAATTTTCTGCTAAATAAATTATTAAGTTGTCCAACCAATTTGCAGCGCCTTCTGAATATCCCGCTGTTGCAAGATGTATTCCCAAAGCGTTTGGTCCCAACCCTAAGGACTTCATCCTATTTTCAAAAATTGCTGCGAGCTTTGTATTGCTGATAATAACATTTCCAGTATGAATTCCGGCTACGTTAAAAGTTTTTGTATTAGCTGTCAGCATGATTAGGCGATCGCTTATTTGGGGAGCAGCTATTGGCATTACTGTATGAGTGCTGCCAGGCATAATTAGATCATGGTGAATTTCGTCGCTTACAAGTAGGAGTTCATTTTCTTCGCAAAAAGCAGCAACTTCATTTAACTCGCTAGGTGACCAAACCCTACCACCTGGATTATGAGGAGAACAAAAAATTAGCATCGTTTCTTTTCCGGATAACTGTTTTTTATAATTGGTAAAGTTCATGCGGTATTTGCCGTCTTCAAGTAGCAAAGGAAACTCTTTAATTTTCCTATCTGTAGCATTTAACACATAAAAAAAGGCGTGATACATAGGGGTAAACATAATAATTTCGTCTTCGGGTTTTGTGAATGCATCAACACATAACGCCATCCCATTAACCAACCCGTGTGTCGCAAATATTTTACTTTTCTCAATGTCCCAGTTATGACGAGTTTTCATCCACCATTTAATTGAATTCTCATATTCCGTAAAATCAGCGAAGTAACCATAGAAACCATGTTGGTTCAATTCTTGTAATTTATTTTGAATTTCCTTTGGTGGCCTGAAGTCCATCTCTGCAACATGCATTGGCAACCCTTCATCCTTAGAAATACCATAGGATTCCTCCATGTTGTCCCATTTAGAGCTATGAGTATTGCGGCGTTCAAATAGTTGGTCAAAGTTCATTTGTATCTCCTAGTTGACCCTTGTTTTTTATACGCTTAGGTTCGCGTTGTTTTAGGATGTTGGTAAGTGAAAATATATATATATATAGAAGTTCTTTTTAGTAAAGTGTGAGTATCACGGTATGCCAATAAAATCGATTTTAATTCACCCCGAAAAGAGATTGCGGGCAAAGGCAGTAGAGATTATTGATCTTACAGACGAATATATCAAGTTAGCAGATAACATGTTAGAAACTATGTATGCTGCACCTGGGATAGGGTTAGCAGCGCCTCAAATTGGAGCACTCTTACGTTTAATTGTTTTGGATTGTAATAAAGAAGAGAGCGGGGTCCAACCTTTGCAAATGTTTAATCCTAAAATTACAGAGATTTCTGAGGAGAGAGATATCCATGAGGAAGGTTGTCTTTCGATTCCAGATCAATTTGGGGAGGTCGAACGGCCTTCGGTAGTTAGCGTAGAATGGGTCGACAAGAGGGGGATTGAAAAAAAAGAAACTTTTGAAGGATTATGGGCTAGGTGTATTCAACATGAAATTGATCATCTGGAAGGTAAGTTATTTATTGATTATTTAACACCTTTGCGCCGTCAACTTATAACTCGGAAAATGAAAAAATTTAAGAAAGAAACCAATCAAAAATGATTAGAGAAATTCTACAATACCCAGATCCTGTTTTGCGTTTATTATGCTCTCCTTTAATAGAGGTTTCGGAAGACACAAAATCAATCATAGGTGACATGTTCGAAACGATGTATTCCGCGAATGGGAGAGGTTTAGCCGGTCCACAGATTGGCTTTTTTTACCGTATCTTTGTAATGGATACTGCCTGGAGGGATGGAGCACCCAAACCATTAGCAATGATAAATCCAGAAATTTTAGATAAATCCGAAGAGACACAGTTCAATGAAGAGAGATGCCTTTCTATAGCAGGAGAGCCTATTGGAGTGACCCGTGCAAAAAATATTCAGGTTATGTGGATGGATCAAAATGGTGAGCAGTTTCGTGGGAGGTTTAATGATTTTGCTGCGGCCTGTATTTGTCATGAGATTGATCATCTTGATGGCAAGTTAATTTTGGATTTTAAATAGCAATGTCATCGGGATAGACGGTAATATATGCGGATAGTTTTTTTTGGAACCCCTGAATTTTCAACAATAATATTAAATGCTTTAATAACTGCTGGTCATGAGATTATTTGCGTTTATAGCCAGCCTCCAAGGTCGGCTGGGAGAGGACAAAAAATACAAAAATCGGCTGTTCATATTCAGGCAATTAAAAGTGACCTTTTAGTGAGAACACCCGAAAATTTTTTAGAAGATATAACTCGTCAGGAATATTTGAGGCTTGATGCTGATTGTGCTGTGGTTGTTGCTTACGGTCTTATTTTACCGAAAGTAATTTTGGACGCCAATAGGTTAGGTTGTTTTAATATTCATGCATCAATATTACCGCGGTGGAGAGGAGCAGCACCAATACAAAGAGCAATTATGGAAGGAGATACCATTACTGGAATTAGTATAATGCGAATGGCAGAGGGTTTGGACACGGGTCCCGTTATAAATGAGGTTAAGACAAAGATAAACGAATTAGACACGGCAGGCCAATTAAATCAAAGGTTGGCTAATTTGGGGGCAGAACTAATAGTAATGACACTCCCAAGACTTGAAGGGTTTATTGAAACTGAGCAATCTAGCTGCGGCATTCGCTATGCAAAGAAAATATCTAAGCTCGAGACTAGAGTCGACTGGGCTAAACCAGCTGCAGAAGTGAGTGGGTTAATTCGAGGGCTATCTCCGTTTCCAGGGGCTTGGACAGCGATTGACGGTCAAAGAGTCAAACTACTTGAATGTCGGGTTGTTAGCAAGAATGGAAAGCCGGGAGAAATACTGGATGGCTTTACAGTAGCCTGTTCTACTAGCGCGGTTGAGATTATTTATGTTCAGAAACCTGGGCGGAAATCAATGAGCGTCGTAGATTTTTTAAGAGGAAACAAATTACCAAAAAAATTATTTTGATTTAAGTTTAAATCAAGACTGAGTTATGTATGTTTTTTGGTATGGGACCATTCCAGTTTTTGCTAATCTATCCACCCGCTCATTTTCAATATGACCGGAGTGCCCTTTAACCCATTCCCATTTTACTGTATGATTTGATGACGCTTGATCTAGCTGTTTCCAGAGGTCCTCATTCTTAACACTTTTTTTTGCGGCGGTTTTCCAACCATTAAGTTTCCATGTTGGCAGCCATTTGGAAATTCCGTCCTTAACATATGTACTATCAGTGTGAATTGTAATCTTCGATTGACGATCTAAGCTTTCAAGGGCTCTTATAGCAGCGGTTAATTCCATTCGATTATTAGTAGTGGCCTTTTCACCACCTTTTAATTCTAACTCTTTCAAAACCCTACTGTCTTTTGAGGCAATGATTAGGGCGCCCCAACCTCCTGGGCCGGGGTTGCCAGAGCAAGCACCATCTGTATATATTGTAATATCCATTACATTATTATTCCAATCAAGAGACTCCCACTAACTAATAGAGTCAGGGGGATACGTAATTTCATCCACCATCTTGGCGCAAGTGTTTTCAAAAAGAAATAACTATCAAGCAACAAAGTTGTTATGAAGCAAATTAAGAGGTAAATTAGCGAAAGTTTAGGGTAGCACCCTAAAGAAAAGAAATGCCCGGGTATTATTGGTATAGAAATGAGTGCAGGAATAACGCTTAGAGCATAAATCTTATTAAATATATATGAGGTGTTATTTGCTGCAAAGCCCCATAGAGTTCCTGACATAAAACTTAATATTACAACACCATAGACAACTAAAACTTTTTTATTTCAATACTATCTGCCAAAATAATTGGAGAGTTAAGGTTATAGCTTTGGCGAAAGATTAGAGAGGCACAAAGAAAACAGGGAACCAGGCCTAGAGAGCCAATTAATAGTGCTGATTTTGGGACACGTCTCATGTGTCTTTTCGAAGAACTTTAGGAACTTTGAACTCGATGTTCTCTACTGCAGTTTCAATTATTTCAACCGTTACTTTGAATTTTTTCTTAAAGACTTCTATAACTTGATCTATCAATTGATCTGGTGCAGATGCTCCTGCTGTTAACCCTATGGAGTTTATCCCGATTAAATTTTCCCACTCAATTTCGTGGGCCCCCTGGATCAACTGAGCATACGTGCATCCTGCTTTCAGTCCCACCTCAACTAAACGATTTGAGTTAGATGAATTAGGGGCTCCAATTACCAGTATCCTGCTGGTTTTAGAGGCAATTGCCTTTACTGCTGCCTGTCTGTTGGTAGTCGCATAGCAAATATCTTCTTTGTGGGGGCCAACAATTTGTGGAAATCTTATTTGGAGAGCTGAAATAACTTCGCTTGTGTCGTCAACAGAAAGAGTGGTCTGAGTTATAAAGGCCAGTCTTCTTTCATCTTTTGGGGTTATCGAATCTATATCACTCACTTTCTCAACTAGCATTACTTCACCTTTTGGTAGTTGGCCCATAGTTCCTATGGTCTCTGGGTGACCTTGATGTCCGATCATAACCAACTGTCTGCCTAGCGAGCTGTGGCGTTCTGCTTCAGTATGGACTTTCGCGACTAAAGGGCATGTTGCATCCACAAATATCATATCTCTATTTTTTGCTTCTTCTAAAACAGATTTGGGCACTCCGTGTGCAGAAAAAATTACTGGGCGATCGTCAGGACAATCTTTTAACTCCTCAACGAAGACAGCGCCTTTTGCGCAAAGTTGATCGACAACAAACTTATTATGTACAATTTCGTGACGAACATAAACAGGTTTGCCCCATTTTTCCAAAGCTAGTTCTACCATTTTTATAGCTCGGTCGACGCCAGCACAAAAACCTCTAGGAGCTGCGAGATATATCTTTAAGAGTGGTTTTGACATATTTTTCCAATTAAAATATTAAACTAGGATAAATTATTTAATAAATTTAGCATTTTGTGTATTCATGATGTTAGTTTAAAGTCTTAGATTTTAAGTTAAAAGGTGCCTCGAAATATTTAAAATTAATATAAATTAACTTACCAAACTTATTAATGAAGTTAAATTAGTTCTATTAACTTTTATGGAAATAAAATGAAAGATTCTTTTGAGTCAGCACTTGTCGCATTTGGTGGCAACAATGAGTCCAAGTTTGGGTCACCCAGGGAAACAATTTTGTATTCCATAAAAAAACTTCAAGAAAAATCTACGAAATTATTAAAAATAAGTGATTTCTATTTATCACCGGCATTCCCTGCAGGAAATGGACCAGATTATGTAAATGCAGTTGCTAAGTTTCAGACAAAGCTAAATCCGAATGAGCTTATGATAAAATTGCACCAAATTGAAAACTTGTGTGAAAGGGAACGACTCAAACGGTGGGGACCAAGAACTTTAGACCTTGATCTTATATCATTGGGGACTCAGATTGTTCCAAACACGGAAAGCTTTTTAAAATGGGCTAATTTGTCGTTAAAGAAGCAATATAAAGAGGCCCCTGTTTCCTTAATACTGCCCCACCCGCGAATGCAGGATAGATTGTTTGTGCTTTTGCCTCTTAGAGATGTGGCATTAAATTGGTTTCATCCAGTTTTCAAAAAAAATATTGAGGAGTTGCTCTCTAATTTTTCAGAAAAAGAACATCAAGCGGTTAAGAGAATTAAGATTGCAATTAACTAATTTTTTTGTTGTAATTGCTGAAATGAAAGAATAATAGCGTCACTATTGATTATTTTAAATTAGCTGGAGTTTATAATGGCCCGTGTGACGGTTGAAGATTGTGTCGATAAAGTACCTAATCGTTTTGAGTTAGTTATGTTGGCAGCTCATAGGGCTAGAGAGATAGCTTTAGGTTCTTCCATTACCGTTATTAGAGATAATGATAAGAACCCTGTTGTAAGCCTCAGAGAAATTGCTGACGAAACTCAAACCGCAGATGAACTTAGAGAGCGTTTAATAGAGAGCAATCAAAATCAAATCGAGGTAGATGAAATTGAAGATGACGAAATGGCGCTACTAATGGGTGTAGATGATGTCGCTTCTATTAGTGAAGAGATGTCCGAAGAGAATCTCTTAAGAGCTTTAATGGAAGCTCAATCCGAAAAATAGGATTTAGATATATGGGGCTGGCTTTTTTATGATCGAAGTCAATGAGCTTATCGGCCTGATTAAAGCTTATAATCCTAAAACAAATTTTCAACTTATAACCCAGGCTTATCTGTATTCAAAAAATATGCACCAAGGCCAATTTAGGAGGTCTGGAGAACCATATTTCATGCATCCCGTAAGTGTGGCTGCCCTATTAACAGAACAACGGCTAGATGATGCAACTATTATTACAGCTCTCTTGCATGATACTTTGGAGGATACTAAATCGACTTATAATGAGGTTGAAAAAATTTTTGGCCTGGAAATAGTGGGTTTAGTTGAGGGTGTTACAAAATTAACTAACCTCCAGCTAAATTCTAACCAGACTAAACAGGCCGAGAACTTTCGGAAACTTTTTATGGCCATGTCTAAGGATTTACGTGTTATTTTAGTTAAGTTGGCTGATCGTCTTCATAATATGCGAACTATAAAGCACATGAGTCTCGAGAAAAGGCAGAAAAAATCGATCGAGACAATGGACGTTTTTGCACCTTTAGCGGGACGGATAGGCATGCATTGGATGAGAGAAGAGCTCGAAGACCTTGCGTTTAGAGTTCTGAATCCCAAGGCAAGAGCATCAATAATAAGGCGCTTTATTACTTTACAAAAGCAAACTGGCCTTGTGGTGCCGAAAATTACCGAAGATATTAAATTTGAGTTGGAAAGAGTTAATATAGCCAGTGAGGTGTTCGGGAGGGCTAAGAAACCTTATTCTGTCTGGAGAAAAATGGAAGAAAAAAAACAAGGGTTTTCTCAACTTTCAGATATATACGGGTTCCGGATAATTACGATCTCAGAAGACGATTGCTATCGTACATTAGGAGCTATTCATCAGAGATGGAGATCAGTCCCTGGGAGATTTAAGGACTATATTAGTCAACCAAAATCAAACGGGTACCGTTCCATCCACACCACCGTTTCTGGGAGAGATGGTACACAAGTCGAAGTACAAATTAGGACTCGGCAAATGCATGATGTCGCTGAAACAGGTGTTGCAGCACATTGGTCTTACAGAGACGGTATTCGAGCCAATAATCCATTTACTATAGATCCTTCAACTTGGGTTTCCAATATGAATGACCGTATAGGGCATCCAGAAGATCATGAGGAGTTTTTAGAGCACGTGCAGCTTGAAATGTATACGGATCAGGTATTCTGCTTTTCTCCAAAAGGAGAGGTTATTAAGCTACCACGGGGTGCTACGCCACTAGATTTCGCCTATGCTATTCATACACGCATTGGTAATTCATGTGTCGGTGCAAAGGTGAACGGATTGAGGGTCCCCCTTTGGACAAGGCTTCGCAATGGACAATCTGTGACTATTATCACGGCAGGTAGCCAAAAACCGCAACCCACCTGGAGCGACATTGTCGTTACTGGGCGAGCAAAATCGGCTATTCGTAGATCTCTTAGAGAAGAGCATAAAGATTCTTTTATTAAGCTTGGTAGGGAGCTAGTTCGCTCTGCTTTTGAACATATTGGCAAGAGGTCTACTGAAAAGGCGTTAACGATTGCGGCAAAGGAACTTAACCTAAAAGATGTATCTAACTTGTTAGAGCTGGTTGGCTCCACGGACTTGTCGTCTAAAGACGTTGTTAATGCAATTTATCCAGATTTAGTAAAAAAGTCAGGAATAGAGCCCCTGGACCCAATGCGCGCAGTAATAGGTTTGCCACGCGGAGTTCACGTTAAGAGGTCCCGGTGTTGCTTGCCTGTGCCATCCGAGAGGATCGTTGGAATTAAACATAAAGGAGATGGTGTGTTTGTGCATTCGATTGATTGTGGCGCTTTGATGGAGCTTGAAGAGCATCCAGATCGGTGGGTCGATGTGCATTGGGATACAGGCAAACATTCCTCGACTAATACAGTAACTTTAAACATTACTATTGGGAATGTTTCTGGAGTTTTAGGAAGGATATGTTCATTAATTGGAGAACAAAGAGCAAATATCTCAGACCTTCACTTCATCGATAGGAAGCCGGATTATTTCCGTATTTTGGTGGATGTTGATGTGAGCGATTTCGAGCACCTTCACGGAATTATGATAGCAATTGAGGCCGATAGCGATGTGGCTGCTTTGGAGCGACATAGAGACATAACGTTAAAGCCGCATTTAAATTAATTAAGTTTTTTAGCAAAGGTTTGTAGATTGTTTAAACGACGTACGCCAAAGACATGGATACTGTGGCTCCGGCACTTGCTATGGCCTCTGGGTGGATGGAATAGAGCTTTTGAGTATGTCACATATCGGTTGAAACGTTTACCAGATTCCCCACATAGAATATCGTTAGGGCTTTCTGCAGGCGTGTTTGCATCCTTTACACCATTTTATGGGTTTCATTTTGTAATAGCCTTTCTGATCGCAAGATTAATTAGAGGAAATATTTTAGCCTCTTTAACAGGCACCTTTTTTGGCAACCCCTTAACTTACGTGCCAATAGGAATAGTATCTTTAGAACTTGGGGACGTAATTTTAGGTACCCATTCATCTTTTAAAAATAGGGCCTTAGAAAACTTTTCGGGTGCTTGGGAGGATCTGGGCAATAATATTATTGCCTTGTTCTCAAGCCAAGTATTTACCTGGCATCGATTGGAAATCTTTTTTTACGATGTGTTTCTGCCGTATTCTGTAGGGTGTATTATTCCAGGGTTTATGTTTGCATTTCTATGTTATTTTATAAGCTTCCCTCTAATTTCAGCTTACCAAAATAGGCGTCGGGGTTTCATAAAAATGAAAATGTCTAAGTTTAGGAAAAAAAAAGACGAATCCTAATCTAGATTATTATCATAATAAGGGACTGCAGCCTTTAAAAGGATCACAATTTTGGGTAAATAATTGAATAATGTTAAGTTATGCTAATAACTATTATGATATATTAAGAAAGCTAAGTTAGGATCTGTCGATGAACAAAAAAAAATTAAGATTAGGAGTAAATATCGATCACGTTGCAACTGTTCGGAACGCTCGAGATGGCTTTTCCCCGGATCCAACTAGAGCTGCTAAAATGGCAGAAGCCGCCGGCGCTGACGGTATAACAGCCCATCTCAGAGAAGATAGAAGACATATTACAGATAAAGACATAGAAAGCTTGGTGCAAAATTTAAAAATACCACTTAACTTTGAAATGGCCGCGACGGATGAAATGCAAAAAATAGCATTGAAATATAAACCTCACGCTGTCTGTCTTGTTCCGGAGAAAAGAGAAGAGAGAACAACTGAAGGTGGACTTGAGGTCGCGCGGGAAGAAAATAAGCTAGCTCACTTTATTGCCCCATTGCAAGAAGCGGGAAGTCGCGTATCCATTTTTATTGCGGCAGACCAAAGGCAAATAGAAGCTGCTAATCGCATTGGAGCTCAGGTTATAGAACTTCACACTGGAGCGTATTGTGATCTCCATGCTGAGGGTTATTTTGAGGAAAGAGATGCTGAACTTCAGCGCTTACGAGAGATGGCTGCATATGCTGATAGCTTGGGCTTAGAGGTGCATGCTGGCCATGGCTTAAGTTATGATACCGTAATAGCAATTGCAGAGTTTCCCGAACTGGTAGAGTTAAATATAGGGCACTTTCTAGTAGGAGAAGCAATATTCAGTGGGCTTGAGTCTGCGATTTCTGAAATGAGGCGCTTAATGAATGAATCTCGAGGTCTGTTTCTTTAATATAGATATAAACAAATTAAATGAGAGAAAAATGATAATTGGAATTGGTGCTGATTTAGCAAATGTCGATAGAATAGCTTCAACTTTGGAACGATTTGGAGATAGATTTCGTAATAGGGTTTTTACTGAGGAGGAACAGATCAGGGCAGATAATAGAGAAAATTTTGTTGGCACGTATGCCAAGCGTTGGGCTGCTAAAGAAGCTTGCTCTAAGGCTCTCGGAACAGGTCTTAGGATGGGCATTTCCTGGAAGGATATGACTGTTAGTAATCTTAGTATCGGCCAACCCACCATGAAGCTCAACGGTTGGGCCAAAAAGCGGCTAGATTTTTTAACTCCGAATGGCTATGAGCCAGTGATCCATGTGACGTTGACGGATGACTATCCTTGGGCGCAAGCCTTTGTTCTAATAGAGGCATTGCCTCGTCTCGATCCAAATTAAAATTGTAATTATCATTTATTAAACAGAATTTGAAAGTGAGAAGAGATGTCGTCCAAAAGTGTGAAATCAGAAGGTTTTTTTGAAACAGTTAAAACAGTGTTTTATGCTTTGCTGATTGCGGGATTATTTCGCACACTTTTTTTCCAACCTTTTTGGATACCTTCTGGTTCAATGAAGGACACTCTATTAGTTGGTGATTTTTTATTCGTTAATAAAATGGTTTATGGTTATTCGAAGTTTTCTTGCCCTTTTAGTTTATGCCCCATATCGGAAAGAATTTTAGCAGGCTCCCCATCTCGAGGAGATGTTGTGGTGTTTAGGCACCCAGTTAGCGGTCAAGACTACATAAAGCGTTTAATAGGTTTGCCGGGAGATAAAGTTCAAGTAAAGAAGGGAATTATTTTTTTAAATGGTAATGAGCAAACTCAAGTAAGCATGGGAAACTTTGAAGAAGCTTACGAACGCCAGGGCTCTGTAGGTGGCTTTCCCGCATGTGCTAATAATAGTTTAATAATAGGATCAATATGCACCAAGGAAAAAAATCTTGAAATTCTAGAGAGCAGCCCAGAACATTCGGTATTGAATATTCGAAACGGCCGATTTGGTGATAACACACTAGTTTTTGTTGTTCCTAAAGGGCATTTCTTTTTTATGGGTGATAATAGAGATAACTCTGTTGATTCACGATTTTCACAGTCAAGCGGTGGAGTTGGCTTCGTACCATTCTCTCACCTTTTGGGACGAGCTGACAGAATTTTGTTCTCATCATCTGGAAGAAGTATGTTATATTTTTGGAC
>Ga0114993_10003134_pt1 | contig 17473 bp, 12 predicted proteins | sample ArcticOcean_MG_C_FD_87042 | JGI IMG/M metagenome (GOLD analysis project Ga0114993, IMG submission 87042) | Marine microbial communities from western Arctic Ocean - ArcticOcean_MG_CB2_150 | ecosystem: Environmental > Aquatic > Marine > Oceanic | place: Arctic Ocean: Canada Basin | collected...
GACCCGGTCAAGGGCCGCAAAACGATCTCTTTGCCGCTAGCTGATGGTTGAAACCACGGCAGCGCATTTCTCCCTACGCCAACAGAAAAGCACCTTGGCTAATCGCCCATCACCAGGTCAGCCAATCACCACAAATAACAAAAAACTTGGTCGCGTTTAACCACTAATCGTCATACCGCTCCACTCTTTCATAAAACAAGCAGGCAACCGATCTGATTCGATACTCAGACTTTCGCTCGAAAAGCCCTGTTATAATTCCTATCCTCAACCAACGATAGGGCTGGACTGTCTGGACAATAGCCTCGTGACCTCTAGGGTGTTCCGCAGCTGTCGCCCTCGTAGAGGCCAATATTGTCAATTCGGACATCAAGCGCGCTCTGTGCAAAATCAAAAGCGACACGGGCTCGCAGATCCGTCGCGCTGGTCTCAAATGTGTGCGAAAAAGATTGGAAGGACGTAGTGAGCTCCGCACGGTACTGCCCCCCAGAAAGATTCCGATATTCATCCAGATTGGAATCAACGTATGCCGTCATTATGCGAGAACCCTCGGCTCTTGCTTCATAGCATAATGTATATTGCTGTCCCTGCTGAACCATAATTGAATGACTCAACTGAGCTCGCCAGGGATCAGTCGACTGCTCTCGGACTGCGACTACGACCTCTCCCGCGATGACAGAGATCGAATCGGACACTAGTTCAACCATGTTCCAATGATCATTGAATTCATCAGTGAAGGTCCCACCACTCTCAATCAGATTGCCTGTCCTCGGCGGAGCCGCCTGCTGTTCAACAAAGAACATCATGTCGTTACTGAACAGACCTGCCGCATTCTTCAGTTGCAAAAAGTGGAGGCCACCTGAATCCGGCCACGCGGCAAGGGTAACCTGCAGCAGTTCCTCATTGCAGGATGGAAGACTGCCGGCAACACAAGACACATCCGCTTCGACACGTCTGCCATTAACAAATACCAGCACACCGTCAGTCACATGCCTGGCATTGAAGGTCAGAGTTCGCTCTTCTGTCAGAAACGGCAGGTCGACATTCCTGGTCTGCAGACCAATGTGGCCTTGCGGCCAGACCGCCGGCTGGGGATCATCATAGCCCACCTTTTCACCAACCCTCCCGGTTATGGTCAACACCAGACGACCATCACGAGCGTGGTCAAGCAGTTCGCCCCGCTCATAATTGCCCGAACCATCGCGATGCTGATAAGTCCCATCGGCGAACTCCAGGGCAAGAAAACGACGCTCCTGGCCTTCGGTCAACAGCCCCTCAGCCTGTAACAGAACCGCCTTATCACCGGCCTGCTGCTCCAGGGCGTCCAGGAGACTCGCGGTCTGACTGCTATCAGCCGTTCGACTCGTCAGACTCACCTGTCTGCCGAAAGCTCCGGAGTAGCCGGTGCTGCCCTCGAGTACCATGCGCCAGTTTTCCTTTGTCGAACCAGCCAGCGACCAGATATCCCTCTCAGGGAACCCATCGTTGATACCTGCCAGATTCAACAGATCAATGATATTGAGCCGGCCCTGCGGCAGGATCATCCATCGATCGTAAGCACCTCGCCACGTTGGTGCATCCATCCCCGTCCCCGGAGTATTGGTACTGACCAGGTAGGGCATCTTGTGGCAATCACCGCAGGCCTGCGCCCCGGTTGACATGCCACCCGCGTTGTTAACAAAGCTGAAGTTGAAAAACCCATGCTGCGCGGCAGTAGACAGCACATTATCGAAAGCTCGCTCTGGCGCGGGAGGATAGGGAACACTCAAGACAAACCTGGACAGCAACTGTCGATCTGCATCATCAAATGCACCTGGTTGACCGTCGCTATTCAACTCGCAATTGCCGACTTCGCACATGGTAGTCGCGAGACTACCGTCCACCAACACTCGAGCGCAGCCTTCAGGATCATTTTCAGCACAGTTGGGTTCAACGTCGGCGTTGATGGATGCCGTGTTATTGCCGCCAAATGGATCTCCAGGGATACCATCCCAGTGGTAAGGCCCTGTATCCCTGGCACCTCGAACCGGCATCGTCAGGCGAGGGGGAATCTGTGTGCAACCATCTACATCGCAGACCGGTGTCTCCAGCACCCATATGAGTTGATCCGTATGACCATCAGGATGACAGCTTTCGCAAGAGAAGGTCTCGCTCGTCGACATACCAGCATCATTAAAGAGGCGACGGCCGGCCTTGATGTCTGTATCTGTCGGATCAGCCAGGTTAATGGTTCTTCGGACCTGCATCGCATCCGTCTGCTTCACATCAATCACGGTGACCGAATTATCCACCACGTTCAATACAAAGGCTTCTCTGTCCTGCGTGAGGGCAATGCCACGGGGTGCGGCACCGGTATCGACACGCCCCACTATCGCACCCGTCTCGGGATTCAGCGTAAACAGCTTGTTTGAACCAGCTGCCGTGACAAACAGCGTCTGCGCATCCGCTGACCATTCAATGGCATACGGAGTCGCCAATGCCTCGCCCGCTCCCGGATGCTGCGGTGGCAACGGCTCCAAATCTAACCGGACCGGGGTATCACAGGATCCTTCGCAGTTAACCCGCGTGACCTGATTGAGAAAAGCCCGGTTTGCCATTTCTGCAAGACCCTGTTTCAGCGTCCCTGCACGACCATTAGCATCATTACGCGCGTCCGTCTGCGCCACAAAAACTCGGTGCTGGCTATCAACGGCAAGGCCATAAAGGAGCGTACCTATTCCCTCAACGACCTCTAACTGCTCACCTGTATCGGTATCGAAAACGAACAAATCTCGATCTGGTAATCCCGTATTGACGACGATGTCGGCATCATAGTGGGTGGAGAGAACATTATTATTGTTGAACACGTGTTCGACCGCATCAAAAGTGCAAGTGTCACCATCGATACCCGCAAAGGCACAACCTGACAGCTGAGTCTGATTGTTCGACTCGAAGGGCATGACATACAGACGGTCACCTTGCACGGCAATGGCCCGGGGATCCTGCGCCCGAACCGACAAGCGCCCTGTCACCTCATAATTTTCAATAACCGCAATCTCGTTAGCGGGTCCTAGCGCTACAAAGGCTTTTCCTGAAGCAGCAAAGGCAATACCCGAGGGTTCATCAAATCGCGTTGCGAGAGGATCTTCAGTCAATGCCTGCACAGTCGCTATGACGTGAAGGTAAGTCCCGCTGACCGGGTCTGTATCAATAACGCTGACGGAGTCGGAGACATGATTCGCTACCCACAGCTCATGACCTTGCGGGTGCACTGCCAATCCGACCGGATCGATACCGACATTAATCCGCTGCACGACCGAGCGAGACCAGGGATCAATAACATCTACCGTATCTGCCGGCGTGTTCGCTACATAAATGAATCCACCAGTACTGACTATCGGGTTGACGTGAGGACTCAAGAAGGCCGGATGTCCTGTATTATCGCTGACGGGCCCACCGATCCCCGGTATGCTGGTCACAGGGATAATACTGTCACTCAATTCAGCGCTGACATCTACATCCAACAGCCGGAGAAAGCCAACAAGGTTCTGGTAACTGGTATCAGCCAGCACCAAACCACTGTGCGCGGCATCACGGAGACTGACCAGCAGACCATCGCCCGTATCAGAAACATAACTCGCCAGCGTGACAAAGTAGTCTGCCTCGAACACCAGTGCACTCTGTCCCGCTTCACCCGTGGCCTGATGACAAGCCAGACAACTGGCTTCAACAACTGGGTCGGCAACAAACTTGTCGAAAAAAGCTTCCGCAGACACGGCATCAGCACGATCTGAATGCTCGTAACATGAAAAGTTGAAGAAAGTCGAATTCTCTACCTGATTGAGATTGAGCAGGTAAAGGTTTTCATCGCCCGAACCGGCCACCACCAGCGAAGCAGCACCGACCCAGCTGACATTAAACAGCGACGACAGGTCGTTGTTATTAACGAACCGTTGCTCACCCGGCGCCAGCGACGCCATCAGCCGAACATTGGCGTCGCCAAGGACCAAACCTGCCGCGTCGTATAGGGTCCCACGAATATCACTAATCGGCTGATCGCCTCGATTAATAAACCGGATGTACGAATTACCATCACCCTGAACCATATGAACTGCGGACTGCCGGACACAGTTGGTATTGCTGACCAATCCACTGGGACTGGTCAGCCTGATCATGGCATCAAACTTGTCTGGCCCGGTCAGAGTCATCATGGCCGGCCCCTGCCATGTCCCGATGCCAAACATCGATTCGAGTGCTGCGGCAGTCAGCACCGCCCGACCACCAGGCTCTACGGCCGCGGCCAGCGTTACTTCTGCACTAGTTACCCCATCTCCCTGGATCAGTTGCCCTCGAAAAGAGCTGGTCTGGGGCGATGAATTAATCACATGCATCTCGCTGCGATTAACACTCGCAGCATTGGTCATCAGAAAAAGTCCCCCCGAGTCTTCATTTTCATAGCAACTGAAATTGAAAAATGTCTCTGCTGAGGTGAGGTTCAGATTAAGCAAACGAAGATTAGGGTGCGGAGCGGTCAATACCAACGACACCTGACCTGACCAGTCAGACCCAACGACCCGTTGTAATTGCGCCTGGGTCAGCCAGGCCTGCTCTTTGCTTTGCAATTCAGGGAGCAGTATTGCGTGGCTGATGCCAATAGGTCGCCCCTGTTGATCAATCACGCTACCACGGATATTCGTCATCGCCGTTTCACCAATATTGATCAGTCGGACATAGCTGACATCCTCCGTGTCGCTGCCTTCAATGTTATGAACCGCGTCTTCTCTGACACAATTGGTATTCGATTGAAGACCGCTCGGACTGGTCAATGCCGTCATCACCTCAAAACGATGATCGCTTTGAACTTCCAGCATCGCCGGACCAGACCAGGCCTCGACCTCAAAAACATTTTCAAGATCTTCAGCCGTAAGAATAACCCTGCCCTGCGGCGTAGCGTTGCCGTTGTGAAGTAACACACCTGCATCACCGAGGCGCTCGCCACTTTTGGCATACAGAGAACCTCGGAAGCGCTGCGCGGTGCTCCCTGAGTTAATAAGGTGGATTTCAGTTTTATTGATGCTGGCGGAATTAGTCACCAGGTACGCGCGAGCGACGGACTCGGCCTGCAACTCAGTCGTCACTAACAGGACTATTATAAGCATCAGTAATGAACGCATGATCCATCATACTCTCGTACCCAACCACTTTTGTACAACCACTTTTGCCCAAACAATTTTGCCCAAACAATTTTGCCCAAACAATTTTTCCAGCGGCGCCATCTGTACGATTGCATAAATATTTCTGCCTGTCCGCTGCACGGCGGCACCCTGCGGGTGATCGCTGATGTCACCGATCCGGACCATTCTGGCGCATCTGAAGCAACGCGCGCCAACAGAAAATTACGTTGGCTAATCGTCCATCACCAGGTCAGCCAATAACCACAAACAACAAACAACTTGCTAGCGTTTACCCACTACTCGTCATACGGCGCCACTCTTTCATAAAACAAGCAGGCAATCGAGCTGATTCGATACTCAGACTTTCGCTCGAAAAGCCCTGTTGTAATTCTTATCCTCCATGTATTCCTAACTTCACCTGACTTCCTTAAACTAGCGGTTGGGAAAACATTACAAGAGAACTTATGTCGGATCTACCGTTCTGGTTAGAACGCGCCCTCGCTGTGCCATCAGAAACTGGCAGTGTCGAAGTCGCGGGTGCCAATATTGTCTATGAAACCTGGGGAGAAATTGGTAACCCCGGGATCGTGCTCATCCATGGCAGCAATGCCCATTTAGAGTGGTGGCGTTTCACCGCACCCTTCCTCGCGGACAACTTTCGAGTCGCCGCCTTAGACTTATCGGGCAACGGCGACAGTGACTGGCGCGAGCGCTACACCGGCGAACTGCTTGCAGAAGAAGTTTGGCAGGTCTGTCAGGCGGCTGAGTTGGGAGACAAGCCATTCGTAGTCGGCCACAGCTTTGGTGGTTGGGTGGCGCTGGAAACAGGTAAATACCACGATGCAGAATTAGGCGGCATCTTATTCATGGATTTCACTACCGCGCCCCCTGAGGAGTACTTAGAGTGGGGGCTACGGGCAGAACGTGAGGGCGTCGATCCGGGTCGCAAACTGCGGGTTTATGAAGAAAAAGAAGCTGCGTTGAAGCGATTTCGATTTATTCCAGAACAACCCGGCGTACACCCCGCTGTTTTGAATCACTTAGCAGAATACGGTCTTAAAGAGGTAGACGGTGGATGGACCTGGAAGTTTGACCCAGCACTGTTTGACCACATAGAGATGGGGGCTGCACAACGGGACACGTTCACCCAACTCACGACGAACAGAGCGTTGATGCTGGGCGAAAAATCGGAAGATGAAGGTGCTTTTTACGCAGAACACATGATGGCGATAACCGACGGCCTACTGCCAACCATAACAGTGCCCGGCACCTACCATCATCTAATGTTCGACCAACCGGTGGCGGTGGCTATGTCTATGAAGATGTTATTGCTCGAGTGGCATCGCCAAAACAATAACGCGGCCTACGAGGCTGCGCTTTCGGCAGTTTCTCAGGCTGGCAATTGAACCCTCGCATCTGATCACTTGATGTGATCCGTGAGCCTGACTGCAAATCAGGCGGACGTGGCCAAGTCTTTAACAAGCTGGTCGTGAGCCGACTTGTCCAGGGGATAGATTTTTGTCAGTACGACAAGAATCACCATTATACCGATAGGAACCAAGGTAAGGACGCCATGAATGGCGTCCAAGGCTTGCGCCGACTGTACTTGATTGGCTTGGTAACCCGCCAAGCCAAGAACTAGCGCTGCACCCGCACCACCAATCGTCTTGGCAAGTTTCTGAAAGAAGCTGGCGGTTGAAAATATGGCGCCGTCTGCGCGTACACCTAGTTTGTGTTCTGCATATTCCACCGTATCGGGGATCATCGCCCAACCGAGCACCGCAACCGGCGTGCCACCGAGTGCGACCACACACCCCCAGAAAAAGAGTTGTTCGATACTGGTCCAGGCAGTGAAATAGAAGCCAATACAACCCACTATCGTGAGATAAGCACCCAATCGAGTGGCACCCGCTTTACCAAACTTCTCAGCCAGCATCGGTACCGCCCAAATGCCGACTAACATAGACCCCAACGTGACGGAGAAGAACCAGGCGATAAGGCTCGGATCACCGACGTTGTATATAAAGAAGTAGGCTGTCGTCGACTGGCGGACCGTAAAAGACAGCATGCCGCAGCTGAAAATTCCGATGACCACCATGAGCGGTGGGTTTTTGAGAATTGCTTGAGCGCTATCAGCAAGCGATATTTTTTTGTCACGGTCCGGTTGCACCACTTCCTCGGTCGTTTTGAACGTAACAAACAACAGTGCAGTCGCCACGATAGAAAACAACACCATCAATACCTGAAAACCTTGTGCCTCACTTTCAAACATGGAAACAAACGGCATGGTAAACACAGAAACAGCAACGCCACCGGTAAATGCACAAGCGATTCGATAGGTCGAGAGCCTGGTGCGGCCATCATAGTCGGGGGTAATAGAGGCGGTCAGCGTTGCGTAGGGAATAGTGACCACCGTGTAGATGATGCCGAACAGAATATAGGTGGTATAGGCCCACACTAGTTTTCCATTACCATCGAGATCGGGCACGGTAAAAGTCAGTATTGAGATCAACCCCAATGGCAACGCGCCAAACAAGAGGTAGGGGCGCATACGACCATAGCGGGTGCGGGTGCGTTCGGCGATCGCACCCATCAACGGGTCGGTGACAGCATCGATGATACGAGCGACAAAAAATACGCCACTCGCCGCAACTGCGCTGATACCCAGCACGTCGGTATAGAAATAAAGGAGATACGTCATCACGGAGATGAAGTAGAGGTTAATGCCTAAATCGCCTACCGCGTAACCGGCCGCGGTTTTCAAATTCATGTTGTGATTACACCTTGAGCGAGTAGTTGTTCGTCGGATCCCCTCCTGCCACCAGTCGCTGAGCGACCACCACCGGTCCGCGGCGGTTCGACCTTGATAACGTTGGCACCCCAATCAGCCAACAGGCGAGCGGCGGTAGGTCCGGCACGCGCGATGGTGAGATCAAGCACCGTCAGGTGTTGCAGCTATCCGTTCATGCTTCTTAGCCTTGAGGCCGGATCAATCGTCCCGGTAACGCATCAGTAGGCTCAGCATTTTCGTAGGTCACCTGACCATTTACGACAGTGGCGAGATAACCATCTGCACGCTGTTGCAATCGCGCACCGCCAGCGGGTAAGTCATGCACAATTTCCGGTGAGCGTACCCTCAGATTGTCAAAATCGATAACGTTGACATCCGCTTTCATGCCGACTTCCAGCGTTCCTCGATCGCTCAGCTCAACTGCTCGCGCGGTATCGTGGGTTTGACTCTTGATGAGTGTGGGCAAATCAATTTGCTCACCGCGAGTTCGATCTCGTCCCCAATGGGTGACCAGCGTCGTAATAAAACTGGCATCACAGATGGTGCCCACATGAGCACCGCCATCACCTAAACCCATAACGGTGTTGTCGTGAAGAATCATTTCCCGGCAGCAATCTAAGTTGTCATCCGCGTAATTTGCAAACGGCATATACAAAATCGCTTTACCTTCATCGCCGAGCATTGCGTCATAAACCATGGACCAGGCATCCTGCCCATTGGTTTGCGCCATACCTGCGAAACTGTCTTCTGGTGCAGGTTCGTAGTTGGGTGGGTCGGTCATCAGCCACACTTTGGCGCCACCTTGCATCATTTTGTAGAGGCGTTGGAATCCGGGTCCGGTTTCTTCTGCCAAAATTCTCGCTTTCCGCTCTGGATCGCGTAACGCCACAATGCGTTCGGCTATCGGCAGTTTCGACACCTCCATGTAGGAAGGTCGAGTGGTGAAAGGCGTCAAAGTTGTAGTGAGACCCATGAGGACACCAATAGGCCGGGGTGCCACTTGACCACGCATCACTAGACCTGAAGATACGGCCCCTTCGATTCGCGACAAAATTTTACGCCACCCGTTCGGACTCAAGCCTTGCGCCAACGAGATAGACATGGGGCGACCTGAACGGGTCACCATCTCCTGCAGAAGGTTGAATTCATCATCTAGATCGACGAAATCAGAAATCATTTCAATAACACCACGACCGCTCGCTCTTAGCCCATCTGCGACGCCAAGCAATTCATCAATTTCCGCTTGCAGTGAAGGGGTTGGCGCACCGGTCGATGAGCGGTGATTTAATGTTCTCGAGCTGGTAAAACCCATAGCGCCCGCTTGCATCGCCTGCTCTGTTAAATCACGCATGCTGACAATGTCTTCTGGGGTGGCAGGCTCACGATCAGCACCACGCTGCCCCATAACATAGACGCGCAATGCTGCATGTGGAATTTGCGCGCCAATGTCCATATCAAACTGGCGTGTCGAGAGGTAATCCATGTAGTCCGGAAATGACTCCCAGGACCACGGTAAACCCTCGTGCAAAGCAACACCCGGGATGTCTTCGACACCCTCCATGAGTTCGATCAGTAATTCATGGTCACTAGGTCGAACCGGGGCAAAACCCACCCCACAATTCCCCATAACCACCGTCGTCACACCGTGATGACTCGACGGTGACATACGGTTCGACCAAGTCGCTTGGCCATCATAGTGCGTATGAATATCAACAAAGCCTGGGGTTACCAGCGCCCCATCTGCACTTATTTCCTGATGCCCGCGACCGCTAACAACGCCAACCTCAGCAACCCGACCGTCATGCAATGCAACGTCAGCAGCGCGTGCAGCTGTCCCGGTTCCATCAATGACCGTGCCGCCACGCACTACCAAATCAAACTGACTCATTCCACCGCTCCCACAGATTTCATCTCTACCATTTCTACCACAGAACCCCGGCCAATACGACAAACCCCCAGCCCCTTCAGAAAAGAGGATCAGACCCTGGGGGCAGAGTAAGGGGGCAGGAGGATAGGAATTATAACCGGTCTGATTCGATACTCAGGCTTTCGCTCGAAAAGCCCTGTTATAATTCCTATCCTCGGCAAGGTCGGGTTGATTACCGCGAACGGTGGCTACCTGACGAAACATGCATTTGGAATATATTCCTCTGAGCCGCCTGCGGTGGATTTCCAGTATGGGAATATGCAAGCGGAGGTTGATGTTACACCGAAAAGGGAATGGCTTGTGAACCATGACCGCGAGGTAATGATCGAATCCTGTACTGTAATGTATCAGGCTGGTGAGCCTGCAGTCGGCCACGCGGCCCGTCTTACTGCAGAAGGCAAACGGACATGGGTAAACACGGAGGGCCGGCAGCTCGCCGTCGAAATGACGCAATCAGAATTTTGTGGCCGCAGGGCCAGCATCAACGGAGAGGGTGTGCTAAGCATACTGTAAGACTATGAATACATTTCTGGAAAAGATGGGATATGCGGAACAAGACAGGGTCCTCATTACTCACATCGATGACATGGGGTTCTGCCACGCAGCGAATGCCGCGTCTTTGATGTGTCTGCGTAGCGGTGCCGCGAGTTGTGGTTCCGTGATCGTTAACTCGCCCTGGTTTTTGGAAGCTGCGAAAATATGTAAAGAAAACCCGCAATTTGATGTCGGTGTGCACCTGACCCTGACTTGTGAATATCCCACTTTTCGCTGGCCTGCGCTCAGTTCCAGGGATCCATCGAGTGGTTTGATAGATGCCGAAGGTTACATGTGGCACACCCGTGAAGATGCTGTTCGCAATGTAAAAGAAGATGCCGCTGAAGCTGAAATGAGAGAGCAAATCGACAGGGCGCTGGCTGCGGGGATTGATGTCACGCATATTGATACTCACATGGGGTCGGTGGTTCACCCGAAATTTCTTCGAATATATCTTAACCTCGCCAGAGAATATTGTATCCCTGCGTTCCTGCCGAACATTACCCTGGACAGGCTGGCGGCCCTTCGTGAAAACGAGATGGCCAACGGTTATCTGGAGGCGCTTGAAGGAGTTGACCTGGATAGCGTGCCTACGCTCGACGAAATTATTATCGATACACTAGTTGATCTTGACGATAAAAAATCTTTTTATCGTGAATTAATTGACGGCATCAAACCCGGGCTCACCCATCTCCTGTTTCACCCGGCAAAGGATGGAGAAGAGTTAAAGGCAATTGCGGACACTTTCGCTTCCCGTAATGCAGATTATGAAGCGTTCAGTGACCCTGACCTCAAAGCGTATATAGAGGCCGCTGGTATCAAACATATCGGATACCGGGAGTTAAGGGCACATCTTTGAAGTAGTCGATTGAAACACTTGTTTGAAGCGCGGGAGTGTTAATATGATATCAAGTAAGCCTTCGGCAAATCTCACAGCATTGATCAGCATATTACTTATTGGCTGTTCGCAATCGGAATCCCTGGAGGACATAAAAATCACTTATCCAGAAACAAGCATGAGCGATGTTGTGGATACTTATTTTGGGGTCGAAGTCCCTGATCCATATCGTTGGCTGGAGGACGATCTAAGCAATGAGACAGGAGATTGGGTCAAGGCGCAGAATGAAGTTACAGCCGGATACCTCTATACGAATGATGAAGCATTTCGACGTGACGTTGCCGGCGGAATTGATGGGCTAGTCAATTAATCCATGGAGGCACCTAACATGCAGTTGAAGCCACCCACTTCGTGGGCTCGGACGAAGCACCTCCACCCAAAATGTGAATCACAATTTGATCTCCTCAGACTTTCGCTCAAAAAGCCCTGTTATAATTCCTATCCTCCCACTGACCATTTTTCATTCAGCTTGCTCGCACAGAAATAGGCATCCGGCAATACGCCAAGGTCACAACAAATGTCGTCTATCCTTGTCATTGGAATACTGGGGATTTACTGACTCAAGGGAAAATTATCGTCACTCATGTATTAATTCGATATACTCCGGTCATCCTGGAAAAACCCAGCTTAAGATACCGACTTAATTCAAGCGGGCATTCTCAAGCTCAACGAGCGATTTCCGGCCAGGAGTGGCAGAAACCTTCCAACAGACCAGAGTTCGGCATGCGCGAAGACGCGGTCGGTGAGTGGGTCAACAGCCTCTGAGTTGACTCAGGTTCGGGATTTTGGCCTCCATATCCCGATGTGGTGAGCAATATTAATTGGTTAATTGGCCTGACCAGCTTACGATAAAGACCTTCGATAGAGAGCACTGAGTCATGCAAGAAACCTGGCGATGGTTTGGCCCGGAAGATACTGTGACCCTGGAACAAATACGCCAGGCCGGTGCCAGCGGCGTGGTCACTGCTCTTGATCATATCCCCACAGGGGATGCCTGGTCGCTTGAAGAAATCACAGCCCGGCAATCTTTACTCAAAGAAAATGGGCTCGAATGGTCCGTTGCCGAAAGCATTCCAGTTCATCAGGACATTAAGCTCAGGACCGGCAACTATCAGGCTTATATCGACAACTACCGACAGAGCCTGACTAATCTTGGCGAACAGGGAATCAGGCGGGTCTGCTACAACTTCATGCCCGTTGTCGACTGGACCCGCACCAACCTCAATTTTGAACTGGATAATGCATCCAGCGCACTTCGCTTCGAAATGTCAGATTTCGTCGCCTACGACATCCACATCTTGCAGAGACCGGCTGGTGCATCCGACTACAGCCAGGCTCAACTCAGTATGGCAGCAGAGCGTTTCGCTGGCATGAGTAGTGAAGACAAGACCAGGCTGGAATCCAACATCATTGCGGGATTGCCAGGTGGCGAAGGATCATACAATCGGCAAGGCATCAGCCAGGCTATCCAGGCATTCCAGGACATCGGTAATGAAGGCCTTAGGTCTAACCTGTTCGCGTTCCTGACTGACATCATCCCGACGGCTGAAGCGGCTGGTGTCGTCCTTGCTATTCACCCCGATGACCCGCCCTTCTCTCTTTTCGGATTACCCAGAGTCGTTTCAACAGCGCAGGATGCCAGAGCGATCATCGAATCAGTACAGAGCACCAGCAATGGCCTAACGATGTGCGCCGGCTCCTATGGGTCAAGATCGGACAACGACCTTGTGGCAATGGTTAATGAATTCGGACCGAGCATCCATTTTGTGCATCTTCGCAACGTTCAACGAGAAGCTGACGGATCCTTTTATGAAACACAGCATTTAGATGGCGACAATGACATCGTTGGCATTATCAATGCGCTATTGAATCAAGAGGCATCTCGTCGGCAGAACAACACTCCCCTCACTGAAATTCCAATGCGTCCAGATCACGGTCATGCCATTGGCGATGAGAAAAACGACCCCACTGTTCGTCCCGGCTATTCCTTCGCAGGTCGACTCAAAGGCCTGGCTGAATTGCGCGGTGTTATCCATACTCTGACGACATTAGGTCAGCGAGGTTAACATCGAACCCATGCTCCACCCTGATCGTCTATTACCTGCTGATCCAGCGACCCGCGATATCGCACGAAGCCTCTTCTCATCAGTACAGAACCTGCCCATTATCAGTCCCCACGGCCATACCGACCCTGCCTGGTTCGCAGATAACAAGCCCTTCGAAAACCCGACGGAACTCCTGGTGACCCCCGACCACTATGTTTTTCGGATGCTGTACAGCCAGGGTATTTCGCTGGAGCAACTGGGCATATCACCTTCAGATAAAAATTCTGTCGGTTCAGCAGACCCAAAAGATGTCTGGAGAATCTTTGCTTCCAACTACCATCTCTTCAGGGGCACACCATCACGACTCTGGCTGGACCATGTATTTGCCGATGTTTTCAAGATCTCGAAGCTGCTGACAACAGACACTGCAGATGAATACTACGACACCATCGACTCGCTTCTACAAACACAACCGTTCCTGCCTAGGGGGCTGTTTGAAAGATTTAACATCGAAGTGCTGGCAACGACAGAATCGCCCCTGGACAACCTTAATCACCATGAGGTGATTCTTAACAGCGACTGGCAAGGGCGCGTCATCACCACCTTCAGACCAGATCCGGTATTAGACCCTGAGTTTGAAGGATTTCAGGAAAACCTCTCGATACTGGGCGAACTCACCGGAAAAGATACAAGATCCTATTCGCAATACCTGGCCGCACTCCGAGATCGCCGCGCATTCTTTAGCGCACACGGGGCTACGGCAACAGATCATGGTCACCCAACCGCCCGCACTGCGAATCTTTCGCCATCAGAATCAGAAGTACTCTTTAATAAGGTTTCCAAGGGCAACTTCTCTAGTGACGAGGCTGAACTGTTTCGGGCGCAGATGCTGACAGAAATGGCCGCCATGAGCCTGGATGACGGGCTAGTGATGCAAATCCACCCTGGCTCACACCGTAATCACAACGCTTATCTGTTCGACAGGTTTGGTCGTGATATGGGTGCTGATATTCCGATGCAGACCGAATATGTCGACGCTCTAAAACCTCTACTGGACCGGTTCGGCACAGAACCCGGCCTCTCAGTTATTCTGTTCACCCTGGACGAAACAACCTACAGTCGTGAACTGGCCCCCCTGGCTGGCCATTACCCCTGCCTCAAACTCGGCCCTGCCTGGTGGTTTCATGATAGCCCCGAGGGGATGCGGCGAATTCGCGAACAGACCATCGAGACAGCCGGGTTCTACAATACCGTGGGCTTCAATGATGATACCCGTGCATTTCTTTCCATTCCTGCACGACACGATATGTCGAGACGAATCGACTGCGGTTTCCTAGCAAAACTCGTGGTCGAACATCGAATGAAGGAACAAGAGGCTTTAGAATTGGCTGAATTGCTGGCCTACAGCCTCGCCAAGCAGGCCTATAAACTCTAGTGCCCGTTCGACTTTCTGATCACAGCCTTAAGGATTTCGATCTCGCCCGAAAACCTGCTTACGACCGTCGCGATATTACGCCTGGCATTCTCCACATAGGCATTGGCGGGTTTCACCGTGCTCACCAGGCGGTCTACACCGAAGACGTTCTGGCTGGCGGCGATCATCGCTGGGGAATTATCGGCGCCAGCGTGCGCAGCACAACGATGCGAAACCGACTCATTCCACAGAACTTTCTATACACGGTCTGCACCAAGGGCGCGGACAGCAATGAGTACCAGGTGATCGGCGCCGTTAAAGACGTTCTCACAATTTCTCAACATCGGCATCAACTGCTTGACCTCATTGCATCACCCCAGATCAAAGTCATCACGCTGACGATTACTGAGAAAGGCTACTGCCTCACCCCATCCCGGGAACTTGACGAACAGCACCCTGATATTCAACACGACCTCAGTAATCCTGACTCTCCTGTCTCCGCGCCAGGTTTGTTAGCGACCGGACTGAAGCAGAGGATGGAACAAGGCTCGGGTCCTATCAGCATCATTAGTTGTGACAACCTCTCAGGTAACGGCCGGAGTACTCAAAAAGCAGTAACGGCTATTGCCGGCCTTTACGCCGGCGAACATGCCCATTGGATCAGGGACCATGTCAGCTTTCCAAACACGATGGTGGATCGAATAGTTCCCGCGACCAGCGATAAAGACACACTGAGGTTCCTTCAGCAAACAGGCATCGAAGATAATGGACTAGTGATCTGCGAACCATTCAGCCAATGGATTATTGAAAATAGCTTTGCAGCAGAGCGGCCGGAATGGGAAAGTGCGGGCGCGCAAATCGTTGACGACGTCGCAGCCTACGAACAAATTAAGCTGCGTTTGTTAAACACGACCCATTCTGCGCTCGCCTATTTAGGCCTTCTCGCCGGGTATGAGTTCATACACCAAGCGATGGCAGACCCTGTTTTGTCTGGATTTTCCACCTACCTTCTGGATAAAGAGATCAGCCCTCTCTTGCAGTCCCCCGGTGAGCTTGATCTCGAACACTACAAGCGGAGTATTCTTGAAAGATTCGCGAACCCTGCGATCCAGTATCGAACCGCGCAGGTTGCAAACGATGGCTCGCATAAGCTACAACAACGCATCTATCCCACCATCGCTGAACATTCGAGGAGAAATACAGATTCCCCGGGGCTGGTTCTCGTGGTGGCTGCGTGGTTACATTGTTTGAACACGGCAAAATACGCCAGCCAGTTTAGCGACCCAGCCGCGGAGATGATCAGAACTTACTCAGGGGACAATCTTGTTGAACGCGTATCTTCGGAATCTACATCGTTTGGCGTTATCTGGGAAGATGCAAAGTTCAGAACCCAGATTAAAGATGCTGCCGCAGAGCTGAAGCAGAGTAGCGTTCAAGCGCTGTTACAGCGCATTATGGTTAGCAACTAACCTTATCTGCGCTTATCTGTCATCGAGCGTCTGCCATCGCCTGAGCTCGAAGACTGATCTCAGCTGCTTTAAATAGGCGAAATTTAACGGCGCATCGCTGCAGCCCGCATAAGTCAGAAACTGCTCCACCTGGTGACTGCCGATATCTGTAATAATACCGCCGTAGTGGTTTTTTTCAAAAAACCAGGCTGGCCTGTCCTGCGCAGATAACCGGTGTGGCGCAAGATTGAGTACCTGGACAACCTCGCCGATATGTCCCCGGGGCAATCAATTCTCCCGCATGCCATGCCGCTTCGTTGTGTACCCTTTCAGCATAGTAGACCAGGTACTTTCTGCCCGTATCCTTAACCAGCGATTTAATCTGCTCTAACTGATCCAGCGTCGCAAAAGGAAACTGGTCGGAAATCACTTCCTGGCTCTAAAACGTCGCGACCAAAAGGTTCGGGTGTCGTTCCGCTGTACTTTGTTGGTGTACTGCGGATGTTGTAGGCTATCTTCGGTATGAAAATTCGAGGCAATCTAAATGGGTAGCAGTATTCGTGAGGTTCTGGTTGGTCACCCTGTCATCCCGGTTGTGACGATAGATGATGAAAACAGGATTGTCCCGGTGGGTGAGGCGCTGTTGGAAGCTGGTATCGGTGTTATCGAGATAACCCTTCGCACAGATGCATCCTTGAACGCTATAGAAAGAATATCGACATCACTTCCCGAACTAGTGGTGGGTGCTGGCACCGTCACCAATGGCGAATCTGTTAGGAAAGCAAGGGATGCAGGTAGCCGGTTTCTGGTGACACCAGGACTAACGGAAAATCTGCTGAAAACCATCGTGGAATCGGGCTTGCCTTGCCTGCCAGGAATATCCACGGCGGGCGACATATTGCGGGGGCAGGAAGCCGGTTTGGATACCTTCAAGTTTTTCCCTGCAGAAGCAGAAGGCGGCGTCGCGAAACTAAGCGCCCTGGCGTCACCCTTTGGCGACGCCAGGTTCTGCCCAACGGGTGGCATCAGCATCGACAATATGATGACTTACCTGTCGCTTGACTGCGTTATCTCAATAGGTGGCTCGTGGATCGCGCCGACCAACCTGATCGCTGCGGGTGCCTGGACTGATATCACGCGACTTGCCAAAGAGGCCTTAGCTCAAGCGAACAGATCGTCTATGGTCTAGATTAATAACGGCATTTACATCCTTATTAGTCTCAAATCCGACATTACCCAATGCCCAAAATGCGACGACAGCGTGCA
>Ga0114993_10003136_pt1 | contig 17459 bp, 11 predicted proteins | sample ArcticOcean_MG_C_FD_87042 | JGI IMG/M metagenome (GOLD analysis project Ga0114993, IMG submission 87042) | Marine microbial communities from western Arctic Ocean - ArcticOcean_MG_CB2_150 | ecosystem: Environmental > Aquatic > Marine > Oceanic | place: Arctic Ocean: Canada Basin | collected...
CAATAGTTATTTTCATAGTAAATACTCTTTTTTTACACAGTATCGACAATTACTAACCGATCGGTCCGCTTTCGGCCAATAGCGGTCATTAGACTATCGTGTTTTTATTCTGATCCCTTCCATTTTGTTTCAGTTCGTCCATCCACGCCAGCCTGGACCATGTACGACTTGCCCTGGTAGGGAGCCTGTGTGTTCGCCTTCTCGTAAAACAATTTCACCATTTATCAATACATGTCTCATGCCGGTTGAATACTGACGAGGATCTTCGAAGGTAGCGTGATCTTGAATTTCAGAGGGATCAAATATGACAATATCGGCGAAATAATTTTCTTTTAATTCTCCCCGATCTTGGATTTTTAAATTTGTAGCGGGTAGCTTGGTGAGTTTTCGAATGGCATCTGGCAATGTGATTACCTGCTCTTCTCGTACGTATTTTCCCAGTACGCGGGCGAAATTGCCGTACGCTCTTGGATGAGTGCTGTTCTCCAGGAATACACCCTCTGGCGCACTTGACTCAGCATCCGAGCCAAAGCTCACCCAAGGCAAGGCTACGCCCTTAGCAACATTTTCTTCTGACATAAGAAAATAAACCACTTGTACACGGCTTCCATCTTCCACTACCAGATCGATCGCTGTTTCAGCGGGAGAAGTTTCCCGTTCGGCAGCAACTTCCGCCAGCGTCATGCCGGTGTAGCGCCTCAGTTGTGGATTTTTGAAACCAACCAGTAAAGTACCTTCCGGTCCAGCCTGGCGCCCGATGTTCTCCCATTCGTTTGTTGGTACCACCATTTCTGCAAGCACGCGTTCACGAATTGCCGGGTTCTGCAGTCTTTCCGCCCAATCCTGATAACCGCCTTCCTGCACCCAGGGTGGCATCGATGCATCGAGTCCGGTCGAGCCTGCTGGATAGGTATAAATATCCGCAGTAATTGCCAGTCCTTCTGCATGCGCCGCTTCGACTTTGGCGACCACGTCGTCAAATTTGTGCCAGTTGTCCTGGCCACTCATCTTCAAATGATAGATCTCTCCAGCTACATTCCCTTCTCGCGCGATATGTATGAGCTCGTCTACAGCTTCCAGTAATTGATTACCTTCGCTGCGCATGTGAGAGATATACATGCCACCATATTCACCGACGACTTTTGCCAAGGCCACTAGTTCTTCTGTTTCTGCGTAAAACGCTGGCGCATAGATTAGTGATGAGCCCAAGCCTAGTGCTCCATCTTCCATAGCATCTCGTACTAATTGCCTCATTCGATGCAATTCATCCTCGTTCGGTGCCCGATCTTCGTAACCCAGTTCATGAATTCTTACGGTAGTTGCGCCGACGAAGGAGGCCACGTTGGGAGTGATGCCTTTGGCCACTAGAAATTCGAGATACTCCGCTAGGGATGTCCATTCTATATCTACGCCTCCATAGTCTCCGCTAGACTCTAGCTCTGCACGCATAACTTCATTCAGTGGTCCGCCTGAGAGTCCTTCGCCAAATACTTCCAGTGTAACTCCCTGTCTTATATCACTCTGACTCTTGCCGTCGATGACAAGTGATTCTGTTGCCCAGCTGAGCATGTTAATGAAGCCTGGCGCGACCGCCAAGCCGCTGGCATCTATTACCTCGGTGGCCTGCGAACCCAATTCGCCGATGGCCACAATACGATCTCCTTTGATAGCAATGTCTGCCTGATAGGGTTCACCACCGTTACCATCGTAGATGTTACCGTTGCTGATTATCAGATCATATTGTTGGTTTTCAGAGGGGTTGCAGCTTCCCAGAAGTACTAATAACCCGGCTGTTGCCAGTAGGTAGTTGTGCTTTTTATTCATTAGTTTCGTCCCATATTTACTATCTCAAGTGTCCGCTTCCGGCCAATAGCGAACATTTACATATGGCTGTGGCTGGGCTGGGGACTGAAAATCTTCGTGCCGGTGATTCGATTCCGCCCCTGGGCACCATCACTTCAAAGTACTGTGTTTTTGCTCTGACTCCATCCGATTTATTCAGAAACTAAAGCAAACCTGACTCCCCGCGTCCTGCCATTCGACAGATAAAATCCAATCACCTGGCCATTGCGATCGCGCTCGAAGGAGAGCGAAAACTGGCCACCCGAGAATTTGTCTTTCTCCGTTGGTGATAATTCAATATCATCTAGTCTGCGCTGACTAAGGGTTAGCTGCTCCTCACCCATCTCCATCACATAAAACGTCTCGATCTCATCGCTATAATAGCGACCAGTAAACACACTCAACTCACCGTTAGTGGGTTCCCAAAGTTCAGTATTCAGGCGAGTTGCATGCTGTTCGCCACCTTGGTTAAGTGTCAGCGAATCCACGGTACCGTCTTCATTGCGATGAAACTCCAAAGAGGCGTCTACGCTGGTGAGGTCGAATCTCAAATCAGCGGTGGGAACGATTTCCAGCTGGGATTGACCCGCAGCCTCAGCGTAGAGAGTATCCCCATCTCGAGAAAAGGAGATTATAAAATCCGGCACGTCATCGAGCTCGTACCTGCCTACGAGCTCGTCGAACGACTCCGGATCATAATTCTCACGATCGAACTCCGGCCCTCCTGCTTCATTAATTTCATCTAGTTCCGTCACCATGGCATCACCGAAAAATGCCTCCGCCAGCTGGAAAGCTATACTGCCATCGAATCCCGCATTATTACTCTGAGTTGTGATACCGGCGTTTATCTCAGGGAAATAAGCAAGCATTGACCGGTGGGCCACATCGGCTCCACCATGTTGAACGCGCTTAAGCCCACCCTGCTCATCAATAGTTAAGCCATAGCCATAATCGGTAGGCTCGCCGTCAGTTAGCACATAGGAAGTCATCATTTCTTCGAATATAGCGGAATTGCCAAGCCGGGTTTCGCGAAAGTTTTCAACCCATCTCTGCAAATCCCCTACCGTGGTATAGATGCTTCCAGCACCTACCGCACCACCGAGGTCTCTGGCTTCCAGGTAACCACCATCGGGATTGGGAATATACCCAGCTGAATTGTTTTTTACGATGTGCTCTGGCGAAGATCGCACCAGGCTGTCTTGCATACCGATGGGGCCAAAGACATTGTCGTTCATAAATTCTGTAAAAGTCTGACCCGATATTCGCTCGACGATCAATGCGGCCAGAGCGTAAGCGGTATTGTTGTAGTTCCATTCCGAGCCTGGTGAGTTCTGCAGTGCAGGTTGGCGCTGAATAATCCCAATAATCTCATCCCGGCCTATATAGTCGCCATGATCGAGTCTTCTTCCAGACATAGACAAGAGGTTCAAGAACTCACGGAGCCCCGATGTGTGGGTGATGATATGGCGAACCGTTACAATTTCGTCGAATTGCGGCAGTTCAGGAACATGTTCCCGAATATCATCATCGAGTGACAGTAATCCTTGTTCCTGCAAAAGCATAATCGCAAAGGCAGTAAACTGCTTAGATGTCGATCCTATATTAGTAACCGTATCCACTTGAAAGGGTATGTCATAGGAAAGATTCGCCATGCCGTAGGCTCGTGAGAAGAGCGTCTGGCCGTCTTTGAATACAGAGATCACACCCCCCGGCGTATCGTCTCGGTCATAGCGGGCCATCAACTGATCGGCTAATCGGGATGGGTCGGTTTCAACGGGTTCGAGTCGCTCCAGCACAATACTAAAGCCCCCGTGTTCTTCCTCTTTGGGGCTGACTTCGATCGTGTACTGTCCTTCTGCTTCTGTCTCGAAACTAAACTGTTCTGTTCCTCTCGTTCTGGAATCTATAGTGCTGACCGGATTGCCCTCAGGATCCAGAATTCGCAATTCTACATCGACGGAAATTTGATTCACGCGTCCCAGTATGTAGTTATCGCTCTCGGCATGGATTGAATATATCTGTTTGTCTTCTTCCGACAACGTAGCGAAAATTGAATCATCGACTTGCAGAGGTATATCCTGTGCAACAGCGGTACCGAAAAACACCAAAGCAACAACAAAAGAGATCAAGCGGAACATAGTAATTATCCTGTATTCATAAAAGGGAACTAGCTCCCCCAATTTTCTATATCAAGCCGGCCTGCCCCACTTATTGCGCGACGCACGGCATTCAGTTTCATTCAAGTCCCGCCCAAACATTGTTGTATTCGGCACTCTAGTTCGCAGCTAAGTATTCAATAATTTCCTTGTTGATAAAGTGAACAGCTAAGCCAGGTGCGGGGCCGCTTTCTAGAAGTTCGCTGTAGGCGTTTGCCCAATATCTCTTTTCATCTTCGGGCATATTAGTAAAGTTCGAAAGCAAGGAGAGCTGGATAGTCGCAAAAGAGCGGGACTGGGCTGGCATATTGTCCTTTGCATAGGAAAGCAACACCCGCATCTCTTCAAAATTCTGCTCCTCAGCGAGCTTCGTAGCGAACAGACTATAGGCGCTGACGCTTCGCATAGGAGAGTTTGTTACGCAGCTCGTCCTGTCTAGCCAACCGTCCATGAATTCATGAAACTCAGTGAGGGTCGTGGCGGTTATGGTTGATACAGGAACGAAGATATCGTCGGTGTTAAAAATTCTATCCCAGCCGTAAAGAAACGACAGCGTGCGATTATGACCGTGGTCGGTTTCCATGTTTCGTTGGTGATGGGTGATTAGTGGCATTTCTAGGCCGGCCAATAGGCGTTCATAGTTTCGAGTGCCGACTGAAATTGATGGCTCGTCTTCGCCAGCAGACAATATCAAGCACTTCCCTGCGAAGCGTTCTCGGTGTTGAGACGCAGCGATGGTAATGCCCTCATAATAATTATATCGATACCACAGCGATGGACTGCCCGCGATGTAGGAATCGAACAGTTGCGGCTCCGTCATTAATGTCTGTAACGTAAATATGCCGCCGAGGCTGTATCCGAATAGTACCTTGTGAAAGAAGGGGCCGTAGTTCTCCTCGGCATAGGGAATCAGGCTATCTTCAATGAAACGGATCATGGCGTCGGAATCAGGATTTGTTATCTGCCCGTTCTGCCATTCGGGAGAGCCTTCGTCTGCATCAGCAGGTGTAGGTGGCACGAGGTCTCGAATGCGGTCAGCCATGGGGACGCCAATGATCACAGCATCTTCGACCCCGGTAACCAATGCTCTAGCGTTGTCATCCATTGCTATCACTAGCACTCGATTGTTGGGTATCAGATTGCGGTTGTAAACAATCGTGATGGGCTGCTGACTGCCGTCTCGGTCTAGAAAATCGATTTCCTCGACAATCTGCGGCTGTGTCTGCTGTGCCTTATACTGTGCGATGAGATTCGCCTCGATCTGCTGCCGTGCGGCCAAGGTGGAATCTGCCTCGGAGGCCATGACTGGCGGTAGGAAAGAGGATATGAAAACGACTGCAATGAATTTATTAATGTTCATCGGTCTTCTCCTGGAAAGGTGAATGAGTGGTTATCTGTAGAAGCTGACTATTCAAAACACATAACATTTGTATAAGTGTACATACCCGCTTTTCCTACACTTCGCTCCACTTGAGCGTCTGCTTTCGGCCAATAGCGGGCGTCAGCGTGTCCTGCAAAACACCTGATGATCATAGTAGCATTAAATGACAATAATGCTGCAATGTTTGCTATCTCAATGTCCTTGGGCTAGTTTACTGTATTGGGTCATAGTCGATTAATCAGGGGCGTAGTTCGATGTTTAGCAGTGGCCTTAGAGCGCAGGGAATTGGCCGGTACTTGTTACCGGGTTTGGTTTTTCAATCTGTCATTGTCGGTGGTGGATACGGGACCGGGCGTGAGATTGCAGAATTCTTTATGGGGCATGGACCGCTAGGCGGACTGCTCGGCATGTTGGTCGCTGCAATTTCCTGGAGCGTGGTGCTTGCCATTGCCTTTGAGTTCGCGAGACTGACAAAAGCCTACGACTACCGCAGTTTTTTTAAGGAATTGCTGGGTCCGTTTTGGGGCCTCTTCGAAGTCATATACCTGCTTATTGCGCTGCTGGTCCTGGCAGTACTGGGCTCTGCATCGGGCGAGTTGCTCAGCGAATCCTTAGGTGTTCCGAAAACGATCGGAGCGTTGATTCTGATGTCCGCGGTTGGCGCGCTGGTTTATTTCGGTAGCAAAGCTGTAGAGAAAGCACTCGCGTACTGGTCCATCCTTTTGTATGTGGTTTACGCCGTGTTTTTCGTTTGGATGATTTCGGTGTTTGGCGACACAATCGGTGAGCATCTTTCCAGCGGCGAAGTTACCGGTGCATGGCATCTGGATGGACTTCGTTATGCGGCCTACAACCTGAATGCCCTGGCGGCAGCATTGTTCGTTCTTTCGCATCTCGAGAGCCGGAAAGAAGCGATAGGCGCAGGATTGCTCGCAGGCGTGATTGGTATCGTTCCGGGCATCTTTGTATTTGTGTCGATGCTTGCGCAGTACCCGCAGATCGCGGATGCGCCAGTGCCGATTACATCTCTGTTGCAGGCACTCAACGCACTTTGGTTCCTCGCCATTTTTCAAATCGTTCTGTTCGGTACCTTTATCGAAACCGGTGCGGGCATCATTCACGCGATTAATGAACGGGTTGCTGGTGCGTTTAATGACGCGGCGCGCGTATTTCCGTCCTGGGGACGGCTAGCGATTGCTCTCGGCATGATGGCCGTGGCGGTTTTCCTGGCGGATGCAATCGGCATTATTGGTCTGATAGCGCAGGGCTATGGAATGTTGTCCTACGCGTTCATAGCCATTATCGTCATTCCTTTGCTGACGATCGGGGTACGCCGAATCCTCACTCAAAAAACACCCAACGATTCGCAGGTGCTGCCTTCGAATACGGATAAATCATAATAATGTCTCAAGAAAAACTCGATCCCGTGCACCTGCAAGCCCCCTATCTCATCTACTTTGGTGATGTCACCGAGTTGGGCTATGCTAAGACCGGCGTTGGACTAATCCAATGGCGAAAGGAACTGTGTGCCGGGCAATTCCGACTTCCTGGATGCGGCGTCGACGGCGGCATTGCGGAGATGTCGATCGATGCAGCTCAGGCAGCGGGCGTTAGATCAGTCATTGTTGGCGTTGCGCCCGTGGGTGGAGCACTCCCGGCTTCCTGGGTGAGGGATCTCGCTGAGGCGGCGCGCCGGGGTATGGATATTGTGTCGGGCCTGCATGTTCGATTGAGCGAATTTTCGGAGCTTGCTGCCGCGGTTGCCGAATCGGGTGCGCAATTGATCGACATCCGCATTCCGCCGCGCCGAATTGGTGTAGCGACCGGCGAGAAACGCAACGGACGCCGAGTGTTGGCAGTCGGCACCGACTGCGCGGTCGGCAAGAAGTACACCGCGTTGGCTATAGAGAGAGAAATGCGAAGCCGAGGCTGGTCCGCGGATTTTCGAGCGACCGGGCAAACCGGAATCATGATTGCCGGCAGCGGCGTGCCGATAGACAGCGTAATCGCAGATTTCATTTCGGGTGCCGCAGAACTGGTTTCTCCGGCGGCGGCGGACGATCATTGGGACGTTATTGAAGGGCAGGGTGCGTTGTCGCACCCGAGCTATGCAGGCGTGAGTCTCGGACTATTGCACGGGTCACAGCCCGATGCTCTCGTTCTGTGTCACGACGCTAGCCGCACGCGGGTCTTGGGGTTGGGCTCCGATCAGATCTACCCATTGCTGTCCCTGAACGAGACAATTCGCGGCAACCTTGAGGCCGCTCATCGCGTCAATCCGCTTGCCCGGTTTGTCGGTGTATCGGTAAATTCCAGCGGTCTCGAAACCTCCGAGCGGTCCGGCATGCTTAGTCGCTACGAAGAAGAACCCGGCTTGCCTGCCGTGGATCCGATTATCGATGGGCCGGGTCGAATTGTGGACCGCATCGAGCAAGAATTCGAATTTCATTAAGGAAGTAGCATGAAACTAAGTATCGACATTCGCGAATACGCACTTAAGAAACCGTTTCGAATTACCGTTCACCCGACTACGTCTGATCTTTGGGGATAACGAGAATGTCCAAGACGACGGAGACAAAATTAGAGCCTGCAAGCCAGGACTCTGGAGAATCGATCCTAAGCCGACAGCTTAAGGATGCGATCGTCAGTCAGAAACTCGCGCCGGGGCAGAAAGTCACCGAAACAGGCTTAGCGGAGCTCTTGTCCACCTCACGCACAGTAGCTCGCGGTTTGATGGAGCAGCTCACAGTACAGAATTTTCTGGTATCGATCTCGCCGCGCATGACACTTGTTGCGCCGTTGACAGTTACGTCCATCAAAGAAAACTTCATGCTTCGCAGAATGATACTGCCAGAGCTTATTTCGACGTCGATCGAGAGTGTCGATATGGACGCCCTCTCGGTATTGAATAAGGCTATCGAGACATTGAATGTCGACAAAGACAACGATGATCAAGTTCTGGAACTATTGCGACTAAATCGTCAGTTCAACCTCATGTTGTTTGCAGGCAGCAAGTACGAACTGCCTGTGAGCTGGGCGACGCTACTTGAAGACATGGCTATGCGCATTTACTGGATCTATGTAAGGCAGCACGGCAAGTTGCCGTTCGCAGCGACTCATCATGAGAATCAAATCAAAGCGATGCAAGAAGACGACCCAAAACGGGTCCAGGCCATCGTCCGCAAGACATTGACTCAGAATGAAGATCGAATTCTAAGTGCAGTGTTGTCGAGCGACCACTTTCATTCACACGACCTGATCGTTTAATTCTTGTTTTGGATCAATCAGTCACCCATTCACTCACTTAATAGGGTCAGATTAATAATGAAAACATTTCCCCGTAGTGCATTTGCCCTGCTTGTCACTCTCTTAACGATTTCCCAACTTGCACTGGCTCAATCCCCGGAATTGGAAGCTCTGGTTGAGTCCATTGCCGCAGAACATGTAGGTTCCTCGCTCGCTGGATTGAGTGTGGGAGTTGCCAGGGGTGACCAGATTCTTTTCCAGAAGAGTTATGGCCACGCCAATTTGCAATGGCAGGTGCCGATGCCGATTGACGCTGTCCATGAAATTGGCTCGGTCACTAAACAATTCACAACCGCAGCCATTCTTCAACTTTACGGTAAGGAGCTGCTAGATCTGGATGCTGATCTCAACGAGTACCTGCCGGACTTCGATACTCAGGGCAGGAAAATTTCAGTGCGCCGGCTGATGGATCACACTTCAGGCATCAAGGGATTTACGGAAATTCCCGAATTTGAAGAATTCAGTCAACGAACGCTACCCAAGGAAACCTTACTACGCCTGATCGAAAAACAACCCTATGAGTTTGAGCCCGGCGAGGCAATGATCTATAACAACTCGGCTTATTTTTTGTTGGGTCTGATTATAGAGGCAGTGTCCGACCAGTCTTTCGAGGACTATGTAAACGACAATATATTTGTTCCAGCAGGCATGACAAACAGTTCTTATTGCAGTAACAGTGAACTGGTCGAGAAAAAAGCGCAGGGATATCAATCTACACCTGAAGGCATGGAACTCGCTAGATACCACGATCACACTTGGCCGTATGCCGCTGGATCACTCTGTTCTACTGTGTCAGATCTGCTTGCCTGGAATCAGGCACTACACCATGGCGAGCTGTTATCACCGGCGCTCTATGAAATGATGATCACGCCAGTGCCATTGGCAGATGGAACTCCTATCCGTTATGCGATGGGAGTTAATCACTACCAACACCCCACAGGGCGAGTCATTGAGCACGGAGGCGGGATCGACGGATTCCTCTCCCATTCGCGCTTTTACCCTGACGAAGATGTGACGATTGTTGTTTTACAAAACACCATGGCACAGCCGGGGCCGGAGGCAATTACAAGCCAGATAGGTGAGCAGTTGTTCGGTAGTCAGGAGGAACCTGAAGCGCAAATCTTTTCTGGGGATCTTTCAGCCTATACCGGAACCTATCGCGGGCCCGCCCGTGGCACCACCTATACAGCGACGGTAGCAAGTGATGGCGGCGAGTTAAAACTTACTATTCGAGCTGGCACCAATACCAGAGCGACTCAATCTCTACGTTATTCTGGCGGTAACACCTTTGCCCAGGGCAATCTCCGCTACATTTTTGAATTGGCTGAAGGATCAGATGATGAATCGGTATTGCGCATTGACTCCCCTGGTAGTCATTACGTGTTGAGAGACCTTGATGATTAATGTATCGATGCGTGGTTCGCTTGTCCTAATATTTGTCCTATCTCTCTATGCCTGTTCAGAGCCGGTGTCCTACGATCTCATTTTACGGGGCGGTACGATCGTTGATGGCAGCGATAGTGCGCCTTTTGTTGGTGACGTTGCCATCAGCGGAGATCTTATTGCTGCAATTGGAAATCTGGAATCCGCTTCAGCGGCAGTTGAAATCGATGTCACCGGTCTTGTTGTAGCACCTGGTTTTATTAATATTCACAGCCATGCCGAGGCAGAGGGAATACCTACGGCAGTGAATATGCTGAGCCAGGGAGTGACTACGGAAATTATAAACGCTGATGGTGGCGGTCCAGTCGATTTACAGGAACAAATAGCGTCGATTGAGAACGCAGGCTTGGCAGTTAATATCGGTACCATGATCGGTTTTAACAGCGTATGGCGAGAAGTTGTAGGCGTGGATGAAGTAAGGCCGAGCTCGACGCAAATCCGGCAAATGCAGGCTCTTGTTCTGGAAGGATTGGAGGTAGGCGCCTGGGGAGTTTCAGCCGGTCTGGATTATGTGCCCGGCTACTACGCCACCACCAACGAAGTCGTGCAAATACTCGCGCCCTTCGCGGAATGGAATGTCGTATTTGCAAACCATGACAGGGTCACGCCGGAAAGCAATTTCAGTTCCATTGCGGGTATGAGTGAGACCATCGCAATCGGTGAGGCTACTGGTCTTATACCGCTGGTAACCCATATGAAGGTGCAGGGTTGGGAGCAGGGCAGTGCATCGACTATTCTTGATCTGATGAGTGCGGCGCGTACTTCCTTTACCGGTGGAGCGGTTGCGGATGTGTATCCTTACCTGGCAGGACAGACCGGTTTGCAATCTCTGATTATACCGTCCTGGGCACAGGCAGGGGGCCGGGACACGATGCTGGCTCGTTTCCGCGACCCTGAACTCAGACCACAGATTATCAGCGAATCCGAGCGAGCGCTGGAGCTTCGCTTTGGTGGCCATCAGGGTGTCTATCTATTGCAGTCTCAGCGGGAATTAACCGATGCTATGCAGGAATTGGAGCTGGATTCGCCTGGTGAGGCAGTCGTTCAATTGTTGGAAGAGGCAGGTCAGGGCATTATCGCTCGATTCGGTCTTGAAGCAGACCTGGTGGAGATCATGCAACACCCAACTGCATCCATTGCCTGTGATTGTGGCGCGTCAACATCGGACCGAATTCACCCGCGCTATTGGGGAAGTTATCCGAAAGTGTTGGGTGAGTTCGTCCGGGAAAAACAACAGCTGACACTGGAAAACGCGATTTACAAGATGTCGGGGCTGCCGGCAAAAACCATAGGAATGAATGATCGCGGCGTGATCAGGCCTGGCATGTTGGCAGATATTGCCGTGTTCAACCCTGATACGGTAATTGACCATGCTACCTACGATAATCCTTCGCTGATGTCAGATGGCATCATCTATACTCTGGTGAATGGGCAGATCGCGTGGAACAATGGTACTGCTACCGGTGTTCAAGCGGGGCGCGCTCTGCAACGCAAGCAGTTACCTTAGCTTGTTATTATTTATATGAATTTGATACTGAAATGATTGGGAGCACTAAAAATGTCTAGGGCAGTTTCAAAATTATTACTTATTTTCTCAACAGGCTTTTTGCTTGTTTCATGTGGTGAGGGGCAAGTTAGCGCACCTCAAAAAACAGATGACCAACTGGCCGTTGATGCCTTATTTAGCGAGTGGGACAAACCCGGCTCCCCCGGCGCATCGGTTGCCATTATCCGAGATGGAAAAATAGACTATTCAAGCGCATATGGTGAAGCGCAAGTTGAATATAGTATCCCCATTGACCCTGAAACAATTTTCCATGTCGCTTCTATCACAAAGCAATTCACAGCCTTTGGCATTGCCCTGTTGGCAGAGCGCGGTGAACTTGACTTGGATGATGATATCCGCAAATACATCCCCGAAGTGCCTGATTTTGGCACCACAATAACTTTGCGGCAATTAGGCCATCACACATCTGGCCTTCGAGATCAGTGGAGCTTATTGGGCCTTGGCGGATGGCGGCTTGATGACGTTATTACCCTGCCCCAAGTTATGAAATTGATTGAGCGCCAAGAGGCTTTAAACTTTCCACCAAACTCAAAATACACATATTCAAATACAGGCTTTACCCTAATGGCTGAAACCATTGCCCGTGTTGGCGGAAAGCCCTTTCCCATTTGGATGGAAGAAAATGTCTTTTTACCGCTTGGAATGGACAACACCCTAATTTATGACGACCATGAGAAAATCGTAAATAACAGGGCTTATTCATATCGACTTGGGGAAGATGGCTTGAAAAAAGCTGTCCTTAGTTATGCAGTAGCAGGCGCCACAAGCTTATTTACAACAGCTGATGACTTGAGCATATGGCTCAACAACTATTCAACCATGCGGGTTGGTGGGGAAGCCGTGAACACCATTATGAAAACCAAAGGCATTTTAAATAGTGGTGAGGAAATAGAATATGCTTTTGGTGTTGAAAACTCAGAATATCGCGGCCTTAATACTTTAGGGCACGGAGGTGCTGATGCTGGCTTTCGTTCAAATGTGATTTATTTTCCCGAGCATAAATTAGGTGTGACGGTTTTAAGCAATTTGGCAAGTTTTGATCCCGGTGGGTTGGCGCGAAAAATAGCTGACATTTATTTGGGTGAGCATATGACACCCCTTGAAGATAAAGAGGCGCCCGTTGAGACAGCGGTACTTGAAGCTGTTGAGGTAAGCAGTGATGTGCTTAATGCTTATGTGGGTGATTATTATTCAAGAGAGCTTGAGACAACCTATAGAGTGAAGATTAAAGACGGAGGGTTAATTGCCGTCCATTCTCGCCACCCAGACATTACCTTAAATGCCCTAGGGGTGGACCTGTTTAGTGCGAGTGCATGGTTCTTTGGGGAGACCACATTTGAGCGGAATGAGGCTGGAGATGTATCCGTTATGTCTGTTTCATCTGGCCGCGTTACAGATTTAAAGTTTGAGAAAATTAAATAGGGGGGACATTAATCCCCCGCATTGATTTTTAATTATCAAAGAGATTTTGAGTGTGGTTACCATAAACACCCTTTCTTTTTCTGCAACATTGCACGGAACACCTACCGATCGCTGTTATGCCGATCGCCAGATTCCTTGCTTTTATTAGTGTCCACTATGGCACTTCCTCGATGGAGAGAGATTCATTGAAACATCCAATCATTGCCAGAATTTCATTGTGTTTGATTTTACTCATTGCAAGCTTTGCAGCAGCGCAGGATTACCAGGCACCTACCGAAATTGAAATTGATGCCCTGGTCCAGCGTGCGCTGGAAGCGTTTGACATACCCGGCATCGCCGTTGGCATCATCCAGGACGGTGAAATCATCCATGCCAGGGGATACGGTGTGCGGAAACTGGGCGCGCCGGAAAGAGTCGACGCCGACACCCTGTTTCAGATCGCGTCTAACACCAAGGCCATGACTTCGGCAGCACTTGCCATTCTGATGGACGAAGGCAAGCTGACATGGGATGACAAAGTGACCGATCACATCGCCGAATTCCGCATGCATGAGCCCTATGTCAGCCGCGAATTCACGATCCGGGACCTGCTCACCCATCGCAGCGGCCTGCCTCTCGGCGCTGGTGATCTGCTGTTCTGGCCAGAGGCGGAGAGCACGATCGATGAGGTCATTAACGCCTTGCAGTATTTGAAACCCGCAACCAGTTTTCGCTCGACCTACGCCTACGATAATTTGCTGTATCAGCTTGCCGGTGAAGTCGTCACCCGCGCTAGCGGCGTCTCCTATTCGGATTTTATCGAACAGCGCATCTTCGCGCCCCTTGGCATGAATGACTGCAAAGCCAACCACTCCAAAGTGCCCACAGCTGCCAATGAAGCGACTCCCCATGCCATGGTGGATGGAGAACTTGAAACCGTGACTTTCCATCAGGCTACAGGCAGTCTGGCGGCAGCCGGTGGTGTCAATTGCAACATCAATAGCCTATTGAAATGGCTTGACCTACAGCTCAATCATGGCGAAATGGCAAGTGGTGAAAATTTATTTTCTAAACAACGCCACGCAGAAATGTGGACACCGGTGACCATCACCAATGTGATACCGGCCGCCGCGCCAGGCGACAAGGTTGCGATGACCTTCTATGCGCTGGGCTGGAGTATTTCTGAAACCATGGGCCACCAAACCATTACTCACACTGGCGGTTTGGGCGGCATGCTTACGTCGACAGTCATGATCCCGGAGAAAAATCTCGGCATCCTGGTTTTGACCAACCAGGCCAATGGCTCCGCACGGGGCGCCATTATATCGGAGCTGCTATCAGGCTATCTCAAGCATGACCAAGAGTTGGATTTCGAAGCTCGCGTTGCCGCTTCCCGGCAAGGCAGTGACGATGCATTGGAAGAGATGGCCAGACTGTGGGCAGAACGCGATGTCAGCATTAAACCAAGTCTCTCACTCGATGCCTACGCCATGACTTATGTCGACAATTGGTACGGTGATATCACTATCGCAATAGATGGAGAAGCCTTGCGATTTATCTCCCACCGCAGCGCGAAACTGACCGGCCTGCTGCGACACTTCGGAGGCGATACTTTCATCGTCGAGTGGGATGACCGCGCCTATGTCGCCGATGCATATCTCAGCTTCAAGCTGACTGAAGACGGCGACATCGAGCGTATTGAAATGGCGGAGTTCGATCCGCGCACTGATTTCAGCTTCGATTTCTGGGACCTCGATCTGCGGCCAAAGAAGTAGCGTTAACACATAAGCCATTTATAGGATTCCGTCATGCCAAAATTACTTGTCCTGCTTCTACTAGTACTCTCATGCAATGCGACCGGCCAAACAGTATTGCCGGGAGAGGAGGGTGCCACTCGTGCGATTCGAGGTGGCATTCAAATTCCCTCACAAGCACCAAATCGTAGCCGAGGCACCGGCCCTTTTGATACCTTAATCATCAAAGATGTCATGCTGATTAGTGGTGAAGGCGCGCCACCGCGCGGTCCGGTATCAATCGTTATTAGAAATGATGTCATTGAATCCATTTTGGCCTCAGCGCCCGATATTGCCAATGCCGAAGTAATTGATGCGTCTTCCATGTACGCACTACCTGGTTTAATTGACTCCCATGTCCACATTGGCAATACCGGCCAAGGACTTACTGGTCCTATTACTCCACCTGAATACGTCTTCAAGCTTTGGTTGGCACACGGCATAACTACTGTTAGAGAAGTAGGCTCCCTCATGGGTTTAGATTGGACAGTTGAACACGCACGACGTAGCGATGCTGGGGAAATTACAGCGCCTCGAATAGTAACTTTTGCCATGTTCCCGGGCGGCAATATTACGGGGGCTTCTGAAGCTAAAGCATGGGTTGAAGAGGTACATCGCCGTGGTGCTAGAGGTGTAAAACTTCGCGGTGCCACTTTAGCCGCAACCCGTGCAGTCTATGAAACTACCGCCGAATTAGGCATGGAAACCGCGAATCATCATGATCAAACCTCGGTGTACTCGGTTAACGTACTAGACAGTGCACGCATGGGCCTTGATAGCATGGAGCATTGGTACGGCTTGCCAGAATCCTTGTTTACCGATCGTACTATTCAAGATTATCCGGCTGACTATAACTACTCGGATGAGCAATGGCGCTTTGGTCAAGCTGGCCGGTTATTCAAGCAAGCAGCACCACCGGGCTCTGATAAATGGATTGCAGTGAGAGATGAGCTTATTGCCTTGGACTTTACTCTCTCACCCACGTTTACTATCTATGAGGCGAATCGAGATGTCATGCGGGCACGGGATGCGGAATGGCATGCCACTTATACCCTGCCAGCGCTCCAAGAATTTTTCATGCCTGACCCAAAACTGCATGGCTCTTATCATTTCGATTGGACCACAGCTGATGAAGTGGCCTGGCGGGAGAATTTTCGCATATGGATGGACTTCGTCAACGATTACAAAAACCATGGTGGCAGAGTAGTTACGGGGTCAGATGCAGGTTTTATATTTAAGCTTTTTGGCTTCGCCTATGTGCGTGAATTGGAGCTTTTGCAGGAAGCGGGATTTCACCCTCTTGAAGTGATTCAAGCAGCCACGCTTAATGGCGCCGAGTTATTAGGTATGGAAGAGCAAATTGGATCTTTGGTGCCCGGCAAAAAAGCCGATATCGTACTTGTATCTGAAAACCCAGTCGCCAATTTTAAAGTATTGTACGGCACAGGGCACATGAAACTAAATTTGGACACAGGCGAAATCGAGATGGTTGGCGGCGTGAGTTATACCATTAAAGACGGCATTGTCTTTGATGCCAAACAGCTACTTGATGATGTTGCCACAATGGTCAGAGTGGCAAAGGATTGATCAAGGCTGCACCTCTCAGCCGGCTATCTATTCGAGCTAGCTATCGTCAATTCTGCCGTTGGTACTGACAAGTTAACTCCCAATCCGTCAGCATTCGGCGCATGAGCCACTCAAAACTGTGCAAGCGTCACCGATTCACGCCCCCACTCGGCGCACCCGACGACCGGTCGCAGGTCCATACATCCCGCACCCCATGGAGTGGCGTCGAGTTCGTCGAGTCGTCGGGTGGTTGAGTTGCTTTGAAGTTTTTCAGGGGATGACTCACCCACGGCCAACGGACCCTGAAAATCCACAGTCCGTTATGCCAAATCGTAAGTGGAAGAAATGAAAGGAAAAATGGTGGGCCCACCTGGATTCGAACCAGGGACAAACGGATTATGAGGTAGAAGAACTGGTGCACTGAGTCGCTACTAAGCTGAAGAACTCCAACGAGTTTACGTTAGTTGAATTCCTTGAACCCACTGAAACCAAACCTCTTCCGAGCCGGATTGAAGTCGCTTGGTCGACCGAGCTGGGCAAGCTCAAGATTCCTAAGGGGTTTTTGGCACCGAACACCGAACCAAAACCGAGTTGTAGAATTTTGGATCTGCTGTATTTTTACTCAGCCCCTATTAGCTTTTAGAAGGGGTTATTTTTGACTTCGATGTTTAGCTGACCTTCAAGTCCGGCCTCGCGATGCTTTGCGCTTGCCTTGTAATCGGGGGCCTGGATCATTGTCATCATTGCCTTCCGACTCGGGTACATTGCAACCCCCACTTTGTCCCACAGGTCTTCCACTTCACCAAGCATTAGGCGGCTTATGTCTCCGGCAAACATTATCTTCCCGCCAACCTTCTCTATGTGTGCCTGAACTTCTTTACCGTAAATGCCGTACGCCTCCTCGCCTGTCGTTGGTGTCTCACGACCGTCCGCGTATTCAGCTTTGTCCTTAAATTTGAGCAAGTTCAGCATATAGATAGGTGTATCTATATCCCCTTCTTGGA
>Ga0114993_10003154_pt1 | contig 17402 bp, 14 predicted proteins | sample ArcticOcean_MG_C_FD_87042 | JGI IMG/M metagenome (GOLD analysis project Ga0114993, IMG submission 87042) | Marine microbial communities from western Arctic Ocean - ArcticOcean_MG_CB2_150 | ecosystem: Environmental > Aquatic > Marine > Oceanic | place: Arctic Ocean: Canada Basin | collected...
AAAGGCCGTGAAACCAATAGTGGATTCAGATGGAATGTTCTGTTGTCCCTTGTGTTCTAAGAAATTTGCAAAAAAAACAAGCTGGTCCTTTCATATCACTCATGTTCATTCAAGAGAATTTAAATGCCCACACGAGAATTGCGACAAAACATTTGGTATTGTAGGAAATGTTTTACAACACTATAGTAGGAAACATATTGGCAAAGGGAACTTTACAGTCAAACAAGAGAATGGTTCTAAAAAGTTTGAATGTAAAAAGTGCTTTAAGACCGTTTCAAGTGAACCAGCGATACATAGTCATATTACACAATGTTTGGGTCACTGTTTGGGTGTTTCATATAAGAGTTCTGAGTAAAATAGTTAGATTAGAATAGAATAGAAAAACAAACGTTTTTTTTTTATAATAAAATATAATGAATGATAATTATCTAAAAGCCCAGATAATAACATATCTTGGTAATAAACGTAAACTAGTAAAACCAATCGAAGAAATAATATTAGAGTTAAAAAGAGAAATACTAAAAATAAAACCAGATAAAAAATTAATTTGTGGCGATGGATTTAGTGGTTCAGGTATAATATCAAGAATGTTAAAAATGCATAGTGATAAATTATATACGAATGATCTGGCTGGTTATTCTGAAACAATAAATAGAAGTTTTTTAGATACTCCAAGTAAATATACTTTAAAAAAAATTAAAGAATATGTAGAAAAGGCTAATGATTATGTAGAAAATTCGAATGATAAAGAAGAAAAATGGATACAATTACATTGGACACCTTCACCTGATAGTACTCATGGACGATTTTATTATACATTCGAAAATGCGAAGAGAATAGATAGATATAGGCAATATATTAAAAGCATCCCAAAAAAATATCAAAGTTATTTATTGTCATCTTTGTTAATAGAAAGTTCAATACACACTAATACAAACGGACAATTTTCTGCATATTTTAAAAAACTTGGAGGAAATAATAGTACTGATATTAAAAGAATTACAGATAAAATAGTATTAAAAATTCCTATCTTTAATGATAATAAGTGTAATATACAAATAACAAGAAAAAACACAAATGATTGGATTACAACTATAAATGATATGGATATAGTATATTATGATCCACCGTATAATAAACACCCATATCATATATATTATTTTTTATTAGATATAATTAATGATTGGGATACAACCCAAGAAATACCAGAAACTTATAGAGGACAACCTACAGATTGGACAAAATCTGATTATAATAGTTCTGTAAAGGCATTAAAAACATTTGAAAATTTAATAAAAAATACAAAATCAAAATATATAATTATTTCTTATAATAACGATGGTATAATACCTATTTATGATTTAGAAAAGATGCTTAAAACATATGGTAAATTACAAAAAAAACAATTAGAACATAAAACTTATAATAAATTAAAGGGTATAGCTAATTATAAAAGAAAGGAACAAAAAAAGAAATTAGAAGAATATATCTATATATTAGATTGTATGAAATAAAAATTTTATTCTATTAAAGTATAATGGGGTTTATGGATATAATAACCGGGGTTGTTAAGGAAATATTAGGAACTGTCCTATTTCCTATAAAACCAGTAATAGACCCAATACTGGCATTAGGGGATGCTATGGTACAATTATTAGATTTACTTACTAAACTTATTAGTTTGATACCTAAACTAATGTCTTTATTTACTATGTTTACTGATCCAATTAAACTTATTAAAGACGCGGTTTATGGTGTTAAAATCGCATTACAGATGTTGTATGATGCAACATTAGGTTATATTATAGGTTCATTTATGAAGAATTTTTATTTAGATAGTAAAAATAATAAAAATAATAAAAAAGGTGGGAAAAAATGTATAGATAAATCGTTCATGAATATTCTAATTATGATACTATGTCCTCCACTGGCTATATTTATGAACGAAGGAATGGGTAGTATTTTTTACGTAATTATAGCAAGTTTCCTAACCTACTTTTACTATTTTCCTGGATTAATATATTCTTGTTTATATATATTATAATAATATAACAATGGGATGGAATGAAATGGTAGACGCTATATTATCTTTAAAAGATTTTGCCTTTAATTTAATAAATATAATTATTAAATTGATAAAGGTATTCCCAAAATTTTTGTCTATTTTTACGTATATATTAGACCCAAAAAAACTTATTAGTGATATTATATTTTCAATAGTAACCGGTTCTAAAATGATATATGATGCCACAATTGGATACCTAATTGGTTCATTTATGAAGAATTTTTATTTAGATAGTAAAAATAATAAAAATAATAAAAATAGTAAAAAGGGTGGGGAATCATGTTTTAATAAATCATTAATTAATATATTAATATTAATCTTATGTCCCCCACTGGCTATATTTATGAAAGAAGGAATATCCAGTATATTATATGTAATTATAGCAAGTGCCCTAACCTACTTTTACTATTTTCCTGGATTAATTTATTCTTGTTTATATATATTATAATAGTATGACTAACTATGGAAAAAAGTGTAAAGAAAATAATGATTGTTCTTCAAAAATATGTGAGATGACATATAAGAATAATGAACCAGATACAAGAAGATGTGTAGAAGGAATTATTTCATCTGAAAAAGATATAGAACAAGAATCAGGAAAAGAAAATAAGTTAGAATTTGGTGGAGAATGTGAGAATGATTCCGATTGTTCTTCTGGTTTATGTGAACCTAAATATGGTTATAAAGAGGGGAAAGATGTAATTCTAGGTAATTTTTGTGTTAAACAAGAACTGAAATTATCTTCGGAATGTACCTATGATAGTGATTGTAAATCGGGTAGATGTAAAACTGAATATGATGGGGATATACCTGTATCGAGGAAATGTGTTGTATTTGAGTCTATGCCTAAAATAGATAATGTTAATCGTAATTTTGGTGATATGAAGGAAGATGATCTGCCTGAATTTGCAAAGTCAAAGGAATGGAAGGCCGCAAGAAACGAAACTTATATATTATCTGATTCAGAAAAGGCAAAAAAATTACAGGGTAGAGGTATTATTTCTGATATCATAATTATTCTAATGGAATTAGTTGTTCTTGGAATTAAAACAGTATTTATAATTTTGTTTGATATATGGAAACTAATTTTTTTTGTAGTATCATATGTTCCTTCGCTAATACTTAAAGTAAAAGTATTTGGATTTCTTGATAAATACAAATGTACAGATAATTCTAAATGTACTAAGGGTAAATGTGACCCGAATAAATCAATATCAGTGCAGGCAAAATATATAAAACAACTCCTAGTTATATTATTCCCACCATATGGTGTATTTATTTCTAAGGGAGCATCTTCAATAAAGGAAATAATGTTAACATCAGTTTTAACTATTATGTTTTATTTCCCAGGTATGATATATGGATTAAAGGTTATAGAAGAATAAAATTTCTTATAAACTAACATAATGAGTGATATGTTCAAATTATTTATGCATGGAGGTATGATAACGGATGATATTTGTATACCAACCGACTTTATAAAGCTATTTTTTACTATTATTTTCCCACCAATTGGTATATGGATAGACCAACACGGTAAAGGATACCCAAATATGAATAAAATAGGTATTAGTTTTATATTAACTGCTATGTTTTATTTTCCAGGTCTGATGTATGGATTAAATAATATTTCGTTCAGTTAAATCTTATATTTTTTTTTTTTATTTATTATATGCCCGTTCCAACAAATTATCTTATAAATGATGTTAGAACTTTTGATTATTTTAAAGTTAAAAGTTTTAGTGGATTTTTAACCAAAGATGTAGTCGCTACACTTAAAAAAAATATTCTTAAAAATAATATAGAAGAATCATGTAATTGGTGTATAGAATTATTCCTTTCATTACATATAGAAAAATTATACTCTATCTTTTTGGATATTGCCCTAAAAAATATTAATATTTTATCACCGAAGTTGCCTTCATTACTTCATAAAAGGTTTAAACAACTAATAGATTCTAATTTGTCTATGAGCGATATGAGAAATTCACAGATGGTAAGGAATCATATAATCGATTTTTGTATAATAGCGTGTATGAGTAATAAAAATAAAACGATAGGGATATCAACTCTTAAAGATAATGAAATGGATGCTAAATTTATATTAAAAAAAATAAAATCTGAAAAATCCTATGTTGATAATTTATTTAGAAGTAATGATCCAATAGAAATAAAATTTATTGTTAATGAAATGGTCCATAATATGAAAACTTCAGACTTTACTGGAACTGTATATATGTTAAGTTGGCTAATACAGTATGATAAATTATCGAGTAAAAAAAAGAAACCAATAACGTGTCATGAAAGAATAAGTAGCAATATAAAAAAGGAAAATCAAACAGATTTAATCTGGTTATTATGGGAAATAGTTATTTCGGAATCTCAAAAAACATTATCTATTAGCGTGCAAAAAGAAATAGATAGTCTTTTTAAATTATACAAACTATTTTACAAACCTAAATCAAAATATAAACATATTAATCTTTATCTGTTTGCAATCAAATATTTTACAGATATTTATGACATTAGCACACCTATAATTTATAATTATTACATCTCTTTACAAATATGTATGAAAATAAATTTTATGATAGGTCAAAAAAAACATCTAGAAGTAGTAAAAAGTAATAATGTTTCATTCGAAATAATAAAAAAAAAGAAAGAGAAGGCAAAAAAGAAAACTCCGAAACAATTAAAAGAAGAAAATGTTCAAAAGAGGTTTGATATTATATCTAATATAGACATTAATAATTAATCTAAACTATTTTGTAATATAAATATAAATGAGAAATAAACAAATGATATTTCTGATATTTTTGGTAGTTTTATTATGTTATTTTGGTTATAAAACATCATTTACACAACGCACTCAAAATAAAATTAAAAATTTTGAACAAAAATTTGTAAAGAATATTGACAGAAAACAAAAGGATTTATGTGGTAACAAATTTAAAAATAGTACTGTCTCTGAATTCTATATATGTAGTAGTCATAAACCCTTTCTAACCGGATTTTTACAATATGATTATTCTAGTTTAGATATGCTACAGAAATCTATAATATATGGTAGTAGATATATTGAATTAGAAATATTTAATAAAGAAATACGGAATGACACTATACCTGTTGTAGGTTCAAGTAGTAGTGATGGCTCTGTTGTCTATGGACAGAATACTTTAGATTGTGAAGAGGTATTTAAGTTAATAGGAAATATTGTTTTTTCTGAAAGATATCTAGATAATTACAAAGAACCTTTCTTCATATTCTTGAATCTTAAACTAAAAAATAAAACAGCTACTCTCAATAAATTATATGATATTATTAAAAGAAATCTAAATCTTAGACTTCTAGACAGTAATTATTCATATCAAAAAGAAAATATTGCACGAACCAAAATGTGCCATCTTATGGAAAAAGTCGTTCTCTTTTCTTCAGATGGTTATGAAAATTCTAAGATGGAAGAATTAATTAATATGTCTACTAAAAGTCCTAGTCTTAACAGAATAAAATACACTGAACTACCCCATAAAGAAGAACTATCTAACAAAAAAGATATACCAATCGTTTCTATTCTTAGTAAAAAAATAAAACTAATGGGAAATATAATCTACATGTTAGATGACACAAATTTCCTTTCACTTGGTATACAACCTCATATGTCTTTACAGATAGATGGTTCAACTAATAAAGGCAATAATACAAATGGTGATGTTATTAGAATTAAAGAAGTAACTAATAATGCGTTGGTATTAGAAAATAATGAATTTATTGAAGAATCTGGTGTAAATAAATTATCACTAAAGATTTTTGATAGTTCTTATTCACTTAAAAATATAGATAAACAAAACAAATCATCGATTACTATTGTTTATACTGAACACAATTTCTTTAATTTTAATTTTGATCCAGAACACGCCTGGAATCTAGGATGTCAATTTGTATGTATGAATTTTCAAAAACTCGATTACAATCTTAAAAAATATATGAAAAAATTTAACAAATATAGTATTATCCAAAAACCAACTAACCTTAGATTTGTTGAAAGAAAAGAAAACTCTAAACGATTAAACACTCTTTTCCCAAAATATATAGAAACAAATAATACCGATATTATTTATGATTTTGCCAAAAACAATTTTGAAATCAGTTTAGTTCCATTCAAATATTCAGATAATATAGGGTGTTGTATCAATAAATCCCCAAAAGATAATATTATATGTTCAAAATATAGCAATAATTCATCTAAATGCAATGAAAGAGAAAACTGCTTATTTACCAACGATATAGATAAATGTAAACAGGATATTGTGAAAATAGTATATAATAACGATTTCTTATCTGTTTCGCCAAGTCATAAAAAAACAGATTCGTTATTTGAAATTGTACCAGGTCTTGATAATAAATTCGAATCTATATCAATTAAATATAATAACAAATATCTCGTTACTAATGATTCATGTTGCTATCTTTCCTTCAAAAATTATAACACTAATAATACTAATTTAGTAGATACATTTAGGAAACATGCTAGTTTTTATGCTGTAAAACCTATGTGTTCTAAAGAAGGCTTTGTATCTTTTATGCAGATAAAAGATAACAAAAAATATTACATAAAATACCGGAATGAATTTAACTACAATGAACGTGTCTACAGCACTACCTCTAATGAATTTGATTTAATTGGAGAAATGGTCTCTGAAGATGGTAGGGTTGGTATATACCAGGTAAAATCAAAAGATAATTATAAAAGTATCGGTCATATTTTTGTTAAAGGTAACGACCATAAAGTAGATATACTTAATAAGAATATTATACTACTAAAAGGTGCTGTATCTGAACCAATTGGATTTGAATTAATATGGAACACAAATAATGTATATATATGGAAACCTATACCAGGGGATGGTTATATTGGATTAGGTGTAGCGGTTACTCTAAATAAAACACCGCCAGATACATCCTTATTCTGCTGTGTTGCGATAGAATATACATCAGAAGTCCTAATTGATAATACATTATTCTGGTCGAATAAAGGCAATAGTCCAAATAATCCTCTAAGTTTATGGGAAGTTCCATCCAAAAACTATTTTATATCGAATGTAGCTTACACTAAACCTAGCGAATTTAGTCAACCAGTATATTCTATAAATCTTGAAGCATCTGATTATATGGACCGATTGTTTATGGGCAAAGAAACCAGCACCACAGAACCCTTCTGTTTTAAGGTTATAAATAACAAAACAAAGATACCGAATAGGATAGATCCTATTGATTTTAACGAATATATAGAAGAAAACAACTATAAAATTTCATTATATGATAAACCAGAAGGTTCAGATATATCTGAAAAGAAGTGTGTTGGTTTAGAATACGCATACTGGTCTAAATATTATAGCAATGATAGTAGCAAGTCCGATAATAAGAAATTGGTTATAACAGAATGCAATAGCAATGATTATATGGGAACAAATTTCATTTTAAATAATGATAGCACTATACGATTAAAGGGTAATACAAATTATTGTCTAGAAAATAATGAAAACAATCTAGTTATAAATAAATGTAATCAATCCAAACCACAGGAATTCTTTTATAACAAATCTAAAAATTTGCTTACTAGTCTGGTAAATAATTTCTGCCTTGATAAAGATCTAACATTTAACGAAAAATGTAAAAGTACATTTATAATAAAACAGGAAATTGTAACAAACTGCATTAGTGTAAATAGCGTCGTCTATGTTAAAAAGAAAGTAAAAAGACACAAAGATTCTTATTTCTCTCAGAGAGAGGATAATACAGTAAGGTTAAATGTTCTAGATGAGGATATAGATAGGACATATTTTCATGTTTATGTGAAGGGTATTGTTAGCGATAAAAAGGATGGTAAATATAAAATAAAACTTTATGACCAGAATTCGAGCGTACTCTATATAGACACTAATTCTAATCTTGTTATACCATATTTTATACCACAGAGTAATAAAATAGAAAAGGGGACAGAATTATTGTTAGAGAATGGAGGTGTAATGGGTAAATATAATGAGAAAAATATTAGATGGATAGCTAAGGTAACAGATAAATTGGAGAACGATAAATATGCTGTTGTGTTTAGTATAAATAGTATTGAGGCGGATATGAACAAAACCTCTTTTGGTAGACCAAGGACAAATGAGAAGAAAATAGTAGATATTATGGATATAGTTCTTCTTCAACCGGCGTTAGAATGTAATTAAATTATTATAAAAAAAATAATCTTGTATAAGATTAAATGGGTCAGGGTCCTTCCAGTGTAAATTACAACTATGTTTATGAAGAATCAAAAAAAAATAATAAAGTTTCTAAAAAACCCAAGGTGAGTGAAAACCAGGTTTTAAAGGAGAGAGAGGCTGAAAAAATAAATAATACTTTTATAGAATTGTTGGGTGTATTGAAATATCATACTAATATGGTTTCTATAGATAAGAATTTTATATTACAGAATAGATTAATTAATGAAGAATTAGATAAGAAAATAGGTAATTTAAATAAAGAACTAATAAACAGTAAAGATGTGTTTTCGAGGGACAATGAGATTTATAGACAGAAGGCATTAGAGATTGAATCGTTAAAGAGGTATAATGTTAGTTTTAAGTATGCAAATATAGGTTTGTTTATGGTCATTGTAATTTTAATGGGTATCAAATTTATAAAAAAAAAATAAATATAGAAGTATATTATAATGTTACCACTTAAAATATATCTTTATATTCTCTATATTTCAGTTGTATTAGTGGGTGTATCTGGGATATATATTATTTCAAGGATTCAAAATAATCAGTATTATAAAACCATTTGTGTATGGTTATTGGTATTATTAGAAATTAATCTGATAAATATGGCCTTTACTATACAAAATTATATGACAAATTCTAAGAAGGTTGGGAGCAAAGGTCCAAGGGGTGAGAATGGTCCAATAGGGTTTAAGGGGAGGAGTAATATTTGTAACCAGTGTGGTGACCAGAAATTAGTAAAATATGGTAGTGATATTAATGATTTTAATAATAAGATAACAGATCCAACCCTAAAAATTGGACAGTGTGTATTCCCATTTGTTTTTGATAATGAATTCCAATATGACTGTACTACTGCTGCTAGAACAGATGGTATAGAGAATGATTCGATGGTAAATGGTTGGTGTGCAACAGAAGTAAATAGTGATAATACTTATAAAACCTATGGTTACTGTAAAGATAGTGATAAAAACGAGACAAAAATTAAGGATAACATGAATAGACAGGAAAGAGAAATAGATTACCAAACAAATAATTCTGGCATTTTAGATATAAAAATAGTGTCTGGGGTAAGAACAACTGTAAAATGTCCACCTAAATACAAAAAGATAGATATAGATTTGAACCTTATGGCGAATGGAAATTTTGTGTATTTGTGTAGAAAAGATGGAATCGGTGATAGTGGTGTTCAGGATATTAAATTAACTACAGGTGATATCGGTTGTTCTCCTGGTTTTAGAAAATTGGATAAGAACTTGAATGATGGTTTCCCAGATTTATCGCCGAGTGATATGGTAGAAGTGTGTATAAAGAAAGGGTCAAGTAAATTTATTCGTGATATAAAGATAGAGAAGACTAAGAAATGTCCGAAAGACTATAAACTACAGGATATAAATTTAAATAAGAGTGTAGGTGGTCAAGATTTGTATATGTGTACCTCGAATACAGTAAATCAGGGGATTATACTTGATAGTGCTTTTGTATGGGGTGGTGATAGTAATCTATATTTTTTTAAGGATGATAAATATTGGAAATTGAATATGTCTAGCTATAAGGTAGAGAAGGGTTATCCAGATAAAATATCAACATTCTGGGGTAAAATACCTAAAAATATAGATGCGGTTTTTACAAATCCTCATGACAATAATACATATTTCTTCAAAGGTTCAGTATTTTACAAATATGATAATAAGAATGAAAAGATTGCAAAGGGTTATCCAAAAAAAATCAAGGATGTTTGGAAGAATGTGCCAGATAATCTTGATGCGGTCTATGTAGATTCTGATAAAAACGTGTTCTTTATGTATGAAGATAGATATTATGAATGGAATGAATCAGAGAAACGTGCGAATACACCATTATTAATTAATAGAAGATGGGTGGATGCTCCATCAAATATAAATGGTATGTTTTATAATAGCAAGAAAGAACAGACTTATATTATTCAGGCAAATAAGATTTATAAATATAATTTTGATATGAAACAGGATTCATCCAGTCCAATAGATATCAATACTGAATTTAAAGATATAAAATAAAATATTACTTAATAATAATGTTATATCTTTCAGGGTATATAAATAATTGTCTAACAAATTCGTTTGTTGTAATATCTATATTTTTTAATAACTTAAATTCCTATATTATTCCAGAAGAAGACCCTACATTTAATGATACTAATAGTAATTTTTACAACTATTCTAATTTATCTAAGTTAGAAGAAGTAATAATTTGTGAACAACCCGTTTATAAGAGGAGAAGAACCCGTTCAGATCCTAATATAAAACTTATTTTAAAGGAAGAAATGATAGTAAAACCTAAAATTACACCTAAACCTACACCTAAAATTACACCTAAACCTACAAAAATAGAAGTAAAGAAAATAAAAAGGGATGATGAATGGGATATATTATAATACAGTAGTGTTCTTTTTAATAATAATTTGAACTCTTTTTTCTTTAATATTAATAATAGAATCAATTGCATTTATAAGAGATTGTTTTTCTTCTTCTGTTTTATGTTCCATTTCAGATAGAATATCATTAATTATATTTATTTCATTTTTATTCCAAAGATTTTTTAATTCTGTATAAATTTTATTAAAATTCTCTTCTTTATTTACACTTGCTTCTTTATTTACGTTAAGGTTTGCATCTATAATAGATTTATAATAAACGAGCGAATGTCTAACAGTAGAATTACCAGTATATGAATACATAAGATTTTCAATACCTTTAGAACTTAATCCAAAAATATGTTTTATTTTTTCATCCTCTAACTGGTACCATTCGATAGCTTTAGTAATTGGTCGGTATAAATTATGTAGATCATCCCGATTATCACCCTGACTCCACCGAATTGTTCCCTGTAGAATATGTGGGTCATTGTATTTAATCATGTTGTCTAATATACTAATCTTAGTTCCTTTAGGTTTGAAAGAAAGTATAGCAAGTCGTACCATACAGGTGAACGGGTCTATTATAAAATATTTTGTTTGTTGTTTGCTATTTCCAAATATAGAACTAAATAACTGGACGGTTGTATCAGTTATATAATTTTTAAACATACTATTTATTATAACTTTTATATTATTTAAATAAATATTATTTAAAAATTGATTTTTTTTTTATATTAATACATTAATAAAATGATTATCCCAGTTAGATGCTTCACGTGTGGCAAAGTTATTGGGGATAAGTGGGAAGACTATAAAGTATTAAAGATTAAATATAATAAAAACAAAGATGAAGATACAATTATTAATGTATCGAATGTAAAAAAAACACCAGAAGGTAAAGCTATGGATGAACTCGGTATTAAGCGTATTTGTTGTAGGCGAATGTTTCTAGGTCAGACAGATTTAATTGATTTAATTTAAATGTTAATAAATATTAATGGAAAACCACAAGAATCTATTACTGGTTTATCTTGTTTGTATCAGTTTGATACTAACTTTTAAAATGGATAAAATAGGTGTTTTGGCACTTACACTATTTTTTTTATCTGTTAAAGTTAATAAATATTATGCATTAATAGGTAGTTTTGTTTTTTATATATTTTATTATAGGTATTCAGAAGGATTTACTTCTACATCTATGCCAAATGAAAATAATGAAAATAATGAAAATAATGAACTTTTAGAACCGGATGAAATTTACAACATTTTGTTGAATCTAATAGAAGATTATGATACAAAAAGTTTTAATTCTGATGCTCTAAATACAGATGTTCAAGAAATTGATACCGATTATTGGATAAGACTATTTTCAGATTACAATATTATAGAAAGTAAATATTTTATTAAAGAGGGACGTAGTATTAGTCCAGAAGATGAGGAGGAAATGTTTACTAACACCCTAGAAAGATTAATGACTATTTTAGATTCAGTTGAAGTTAATACAGGAGAAAATGATTCTGGATATAAAAATATTAAAGAAAATTTAAAAAATACTTATTTGGGAGAAAGGATTTCATATATTTATTACGATAGACTTTCATCGCCTAAGAAGGAGTTTAATGCATATGATGAAACAAATCAGAATAGTATAAATGTTACTAATTTAATTAAGAATGCCGAATTTAAAAAGGTTGACTTTTTAAATAAAGAGGCAAAACAGTATTCTATAGATAATAATAAAAATATTAAACAGGTAGAATTTGTTTCTAATCTTACATCCCAATTTTCTGAAACTATGATAAATATAATTCAGGATATCATAGATCTTTTAAACAAAGAAGTAAAATTTACATCTGTATATGATTCATATCTTTACTACATAAGAAATATATTTTTAATTTTGACAGAAAATGGACGTCTGTTTTATGTAGGATTATTTTTTATGACTATTTCTTTGTGTTTCTTTTTTATAGAATCAACAAAATAATTTAGTCATTCGTATTTTATTAATTTATACATTATATATATTATATAATAATGGATAATACTGATTTTGAAAAAAACACATGGAATCTTATACATAACTATTTAGACAACAACAAAAATTATTTAACCAAACATCACCTAGATTCTTTTAATGATTTTATACAAAATAAAATACCATTAACTTTTTCACAGTATAACCCACAGATCTTATATAAAGAATTAGATAAAGAAAGTGGTAAATATAAGTATGAAACCCATATTTATTACGGAGGTAAAAATGCTGATAAAATTTATATTTCTAAACCGGTGATTTCTAAAGAAACAAACGAAGGTGATCTTAAAAAACAGATGTATCCGAATGAGGCAAGATTAAGAAATCTTACCTATTCAAGTGGAATATTTTGTGATATAGATGTAGAATATAAAATTTATGATATAGAAACAAAAGAGACAGAAGTTATTAAAAAATCATTCCCATCTATTAATTTGGGTAGAATACCCATTATGCTTCAGTCTAATATTTGTGTTTTAAATAATGCAACCCCCGAAATGAAACAACAGATGGGTGAATGTAGATTTGACCAAGGTGGATATTTTATAATAGACGGACAGGAACGTGTTATCGTTTCACATGAAAGAAAAGCTGAAAATAAATTATATATTGTAAAATCTCAGGATGAGGTTTATTCTTATTCAGCTCAGGTCAAATCTGTTCCTGAAAATACATTCAAATATGCCAGAACCACTGTTGTTAATATCCATAGTACCAATGAGGTTATAACAGTAAGATTACCTATGATGCACACTCCAATACCTTTATTCGTTTTATTTAGACTATTAGGGGTTGAATCTGATAAAGAGATACTTGAACTTATTTTATATGATTTAGATAGTAAAAAGAGTAAATTGTTTCTGGAACATCTCCGTCCATCTATAGAAAATAATGGTGATATTTATGACAAAATCACAGCCATGAAATATTTAATGAATCTTAATCATGGGGGGACTATGAGTCATCTAATGGACATTATATCGACCGATTTATTCCCTCATGTTGGTGATAGTTATAATTCTAAAAAATATTATCTCGGTTATGTTGTTAATAAATTATTAGAAGTCAAACTTGGTCTTAAAAAAACTACTGATAGGGATAGTTTTATGTTTAAGCGGGTGGATCTGTCTGGATTCCTACTTGCTTCCTTATTTAGAGAAAGACTAAAACAATTCCAGAGAGATGTAAAAATTACTATTGATGGCGAATATCGTTTTAATAGTAGTGAATATCAAAAAAATAATTTTAGTAATATAATAAACGATAAAAACATTGATAAAATTTTCAATTATAAAGTAATACAAGAAGGGTTTTTAAAATCTTTTAAAATAGGTAATATCCTAAACAAAAAGGGACTAATACAGTTACTTAATCGTTTAACTTCTATAGGTGCCGTTTCACAACTTAGACGCATTAATACACTCGGTGATATGATTATGATAGGTCAGAGAAAATTACATGGGTCACAGTTTGGTATTATTTGTCCAGTTGAAACACCTGATGGTGGTAATATTGGTATCAAAAAACATATGAGTTCTATGTGTCATATAACCTTTGGTATTAACCCGGAACCTATTATTAAACTATGTCACGAAATTGGTGTGGTACCACTTTCAAATATTACTCCTAAATTAGTTATTAATAAAGTAAAGGTATTTGTAAATGGTAAATGGATTGGTATGATAGAAGAGCCACAGGATTTTGTTAATATACTAAGATTATATAGAAGGAATGGTTTAATAAATGTGTTTACATCTATTTCATTTGTTATAGAAGATCTTGAAATCCAGATTTTTACAGATGGTGGACGATGTTGTAGACCATTATATATTGTTGAAAATAATGAATTACTAATAACTAAAATGCATTTTGAAGGAATAAAAAAGAATACGATAAAGTGGGATAAATTACTTTCTGGATTTAAAAATAAAAATACACCATTTAACTTTTATAACAATGATGTTTTGTGTCCTATTAAAGAAAATTTTAATAAAGAAACTATTATGGATGATCTTAAAAATAGCACAGGTGTTGTAGAATTTTTAGATATTGATGAAGCAAATACCACATTAATCTCTACCAACTATGATACACTTAAAACAAATGACTATAATTCTTATACACATATGGAATTACACCCCAGTCTTATTATGGGATTTATCGGGTTTAATATACCTTATGCCAATCGTAGTCAGGCACCTAGAAATGTATATGGCACAGGACAGAGTAAACAGGCTGTAGGTTGTTATATTAGTACCTACCGAAAACGGTTTGATACTTCCGCTCATGTTCTACATCACCCTCAGAAACCATTGGTTAATACCAAACTAACTGAATATTCAATGGCTGATGATCTTCCAACTGGTATAAATGCGATTGTTGCTATTATGTCTTATACTGGATATAATCAGGAAGATTCTATTATGATTAATAAACAAGCTATAGAGAGAGGTTTATTTAAATCTAGTTACTTTAAGACATATGATACATATGAATCTAAAGATACTAAAACTGAAACAGAAGATATTATTGGAAACTTTAATAATAGTGATATTGATATTGATACTAATAAAAAATACAACTATTCTAAACTAAATGAATATGGTGTTATTGAAGAAGGGTTATATGTTGAAGACAATGATGTCTTAATTGGAAAATATACTAAAAATGAAAGAAATTTTGATAGTAGTATTGCAGTAAAGGACGGTGGACATGGTGTTGTTGATAAAGTTTTTTTGGACTATGCTAACAGTCATCATAAAATTTGTAAGGTTCGTATTTGTACACCCCGCGATCCGGTATTAGGTGATAAATTTGCCAGTAGACACGGACAGAAAGGTGTTATCGGTATGATAGTTCCCCAGGAAGATATGCCTTTCACCAAAGAAGGGATAACCCCTGATATTATTATTAACCCTCATGCTATACCGAGTCGTATGACTATCGGTCAGTTTATTGAGTGTATTATGGGTAAAGTCTGCTGCCACTATGGATTTAAAGCGGATGCGACACCTTTTACTAATATAGAATCCGAAGATATTTCAGATATTTTGGAACAGAACTGTGGTATGAGTCGTCATGGGGATGAAATACTACATAATGGTATACATGGAACTCAAGTTGAAAGCAATATATTTATTGGCCCAACTTATTACCAGAGATTAAAACATATGGTTAAGGATAAAATTAATTCAAGAGCTACTGGTAAATATACCCAGAAGACAAGACAAGCACCATCTGGTAGGGCTATTGGTGGTGGTCTACGTATCGGTGAAATGGAACGTGATGCTTTAATATCACATGGTGTTGCTAATTTCCTCAAAGAATCTATGTTTAATAGGTCGGATGCTTATTCGTATCATATAAGTGATAATAGTGGTCTAACTGCTATAGTTAATCCAAATGAAAACAGACATATATGTCCTTCGACTGATGGTCCATTATCATTTATTAATACTGATTATGAAGTAGAAGATATTAAATTAGATATGCAGAACACTAAAACATCTAATATTCACAAGATTCATGTTCCATATTCTATGAAACAACTTCTACATGAATGTGAGGCAATGGGTATATCTTTGCGTCTTATTACAGAAGACCAACCAAATGTGTCTAAATTAGATACAACTAAAGAAGAAATTAAAAAAATTGTTCTAGAAAAAACACAAAATGGAGTAAAAAGCGATATAATCGACCTTAGTGAATTAGACAATTTATCATATAGTGATGAAAAAGTAGAAAAGAAAGCTGGCGTTAAACCATCTTCTACAAAGGAAACTAAAACATATTTTGAAGATAATTTCGGCAGATTCCTCAATAGTAGAGATATGAAAAAACTACTACAGTATTTGGTTGATACTTCTTTAACTAGTATAGATAATTTACTAGAACCTTACTATGGTAATACTATTTATATAAAAAAAACAGACGAGAATAAATATATAATGAACGTAGATGATGTAGACACACGATTCGTACCTATTGCCGAATTTGATAATATTAAACTATTAGATACTATCGAACAGTTAGATAAGGCAAATATTGGTGATATATTTGATATAGATACTTTGATTATGGGTAAAAAACGTGTTAATTCTAATCCATCTACATCATATGAAAAAATGATTAAATCAGAAGAACCGGATTATTCACCTAAAAAATTTAAGGAATCTTTAACAGAAGTAGTATATAATGGTAATCAGTACTACATAGATAAAGAAATGAATACACCATTCCCTCCTGTGTATAACTATGACACTCTTCAGCTTATAGGTATTTATATACGTACCGAAATCAATAATGGAAAAGATATAGAGAATATTGTTATTACAGATGATAATATTAACGAAATGCGCACTCCAGAAAGTAAACTATTTAAATTTAAAAAATACTATGCTGATGCAGCGAATGAACTATTCTACCATGGTCTTTCTAAACCACCATCTCCATCAATGGAAGCTTTTGAGAATGCCTTTGGAAAAGATACGGTTGTAACACTCGATGAACCAGTTGTTAGACCTAAATTTACATTTGTGCCAGATGAAATGCAAATCGATAGTAACCTTGAAGAAATAACTTTAGATGATATTAAAAATATCTAAGTATAATGTATTTTTTTTTATTTTTTTG
>Ga0114993_10003157_pt1 | contig 17394 bp, 24 predicted proteins | sample ArcticOcean_MG_C_FD_87042 | JGI IMG/M metagenome (GOLD analysis project Ga0114993, IMG submission 87042) | Marine microbial communities from western Arctic Ocean - ArcticOcean_MG_CB2_150 | ecosystem: Environmental > Aquatic > Marine > Oceanic | place: Arctic Ocean: Canada Basin | collected...
AGAATACCTATCTTAGGATCATATTTTATTTCAGGAATATCAATATGCTCTTTTATTCCAAATGATAAATTTCCTTCATTATCAAATACACTTTCCTTAACTTGATTATCTTTTGCAACTAGTAGTTTTTTTAACAGTTTGGTTGCATCATCTCCTCTAACAGTGACAGCAACGCCAATTGGCTCTCCTTTTCTAACTCCCCAATCTCTCTCTGCTTTTTTTGCATTTCTTGCATTTGGTTTTTTTCCTGTAATTTGTTCTAAAGCTTTTTTCCCCATTTCAATCGGATCACCAGATTTCCCGATTCCCATATTTAATACTACTTTACTAATAGAAATTTTTTTCATTAAATTTTGAGTTTGTTGAGACATATTATCATCTAATTTGTATTACAGATTTTTCTTTTCCAACAGCCATCGTAATATTTGCAGGAATTTCAATTGTTTTATCATCAATAAGAAGGTTGATTCTTTTTGGTAATGTGAATGTACCCTCTTTAATTTCATTAATCAGTCCAATACGGCCTGCATTTATTCCTCTTGTTACAACGACTTGAGAATTTTTTTCAAATTTAATTACATCTAGAATTTTTTGTTCAGGAATTTGTAGAATGCATGTATCATCAATATTTGCATCTACATCTGTAATAATCGTTCGTCCGTCATGAAATCCTAATTGCATTTTTCCACCTTTGATAGTTGTTTTGGTTTTCACTCTAACCAGTTTTTTAGATTTTTCAGCAGCATCAATTTTTATTGGTTGAAGTATTTTTCCATTATTAGGTACTAATCTATACACATCTGTAATTCCTTCTAATTCCACTACATCCATTAGACCAACAGAATGATGCAGAGATTTTTGTATAACACCATCAATCTTTACTTTACCGCCATATATTGAAGATTTAGCCTCCCTTAGTGTTTTTACTTTTTTTAGTGTATCACGTAATAAAACTGCTGTAGGTATTGAACTGTTTTTTTGATGTGAACCTGGTCTGACAGTAATAACAAACCTTTTCTCTTTTCTATTTATTCCCCAAAATGTAGGGGCCATCTGCCGTTTTAGTTTTTTACTACCTGCTATTGAACCCATTATTTTTTCATACCCTTTTTATCATTATTCTTTTTTTTAACTACTGATTTAACTTCATCTTTCTTTTTAACTACTGATTTAACTTCATCTTTCTTTTTAACTACTGATTTAACTTCATTTTTCTTTTTGTGTTCTTCCTTCATAGATTTAATTTTTGATTTAGGTTTTTTCTCTAATATTTTAATACGCCATTTATCACTGGTATTTAATGACGTAATAATCACATTTGAAGAATGAATAAACACATCAACTTTTTCACCTTTTGATTTTTCCTTCTTGTTTCCTTCTAATGCAACACTACTGGTACCAATTGAGATTTTACTAACTTTACCAGTAAGACCTTTGTATTCACCACGTATTATTTTGATACTATCATCTCTGACAATGCGAGCACTACGACGTGAGTATTTTTTACGTAAATCTTTTGATAATGGAGCAGAAATTTGTTTATTTATAGTCTGATTTGAAGCTCGGTAGATTTGCTGATTTCTGACTTTAGTAGGTTTCATTTATACCACCATTGATGCCAGATTAGCTATTCTTGGCCATTTTTCAGTTGCTTCTACAGCTACTGGTCCTTTAATGTCAGTTCCTTTTAATTCACCATCAGCTGTAATTATAACAGCAGCATTATCTTCGAATGATACTCTTGTACCATTTAATCTTCTGATTGGATATTTTTGTCTGATAATAACTGCACCATGTATTTGTTTTCTCAATTCGGCAGGTCCTTTTTTCACAACAACATTACAAAAATCACCAACTGCACCAGCTGGTAATCTTGATAACCTTGTTTTATACTTGTGAACATTAATAATTTCTAGTATTTTAGCACCAGAATTATCAGCACAAACAATACGTGCTCCTACTGGCAGAACTCTAGTCACACGTGGTCTAAATTCTACAACTCCTTTGGATGCTTTACCACGACTTTTTCCTTGCGACATTATGATTTGACCTCAACAATAACAAAGGAAACTGATTTCGAGATTGGCCTACATTCAGCAGCTGTCACACGATCTCCCTTTTGTACATTCAAGTTGGAAGGGATATGAGCATGGATTTGATTTTTACTTCGTCCAAATCTTTTAAATTTCTCAAAATAAATTAGTGATTCCTTTTGAATTACAGCTGTTCTTTTTGCTTTTGCATTAATGACAATTCCCTCAAACAGCTTACCGCGTATAGTTAAAGAGCCATTAAATGGGTTATTTTTTTCGTTTTTTAGTGGTTTTTCTTTTGGTTCATTTACTGGCAACCCAATATTTCTTGTCATGTTTCTACACCTACCCTATCATACATTACCTTATAAAACAATAAATCATCTATAGTAATTTTTAAATTTTTTAGGTACATCATTTTTTTTTCATCTCATTTATTCTAGTTAACATCCTTGCAATATCTTTTCGAAGTGGTTTAAGCTTCCCACTTTCTTTTCTTAATGTACCTTTTTTTGATTCTACACGTAGATTAAAAAGCTCAGTACGTATTTGTCTCAATCTATCCCGTAGATCTTTTTCATTAAACTCCTTAATTGTTTTATTTTTTAAATGTCCCATTATTTTAGCCTCTCTTCCTCTTCTTCTAAAGTTACAAGTGTCTTCATTTTTTCTTCTTCAATCTTTATTTGTTCTGTTTCAGTTTCTGCAATATTTCCATCTTTGCTTTTTTGGTCAGCATTTACTGTACTTTTTTCTACTACATCTTTAAGTTTAAATTCAGGAATTAATTTCTCTTTACTTGCTATTCTAATTTTTATTCCAATTAATCCCATTGGTGTTTTTGTATGAGTTATATCTTCAGAGACTAGCTCTTTTGCATAATTACCTGCTCTTGGAAGAATCCCTTGTGTGTGTTTTTCAAATGCAGAACGATCACCACGTAATTTTCCTGAAACTGTTATTTGTACACCCATTGCACCAGCTTCCATTATTTGATTAAGTGTCCACATAGTAGCTCTTCTGAATGCGGTTCCACGTTCAATATGTGCTGCCATTCTATTACACATAACACTAGGCGATAATTCTGCTTTTGACACTTCTTCAACTGAAATTTGGGGGTTTTTAAACCCAAAGTCTGATTCTACCCGCTCCGTGAGTTTTTTAATACCTGCTCCCTTTCTTCCTATAACAATTCCTGGTCTAGTAACATGAAGTATAATTTTTGTTCCTGTTGGAGTTTTTGAAACTTCCACTCTATGAAATCCAGATTCTTTAATTTCTTCTCGAAGAAAATCATTAAGAAGCATCATATTATAATTATCTTTGATCACATTTTTTACTTGTGTCATTTGTTATGCCTCCTGTGCAACAATTTCAACATGAGTTAATGTATTATTATTAGCTGAAGATCTACCCATTGCACGTGGTATAAATCGTTTTATTATTCTGCCTTTATGCACAGTTGCATTGATTATTTTAAGTCTGTCTAAATCCATTCCCTTGTATTCTGCATTCGATTCCAGATTATCCAATAATTTTAAAATTTCAGTCGCAGCTTTTTCTGGATATCTTCCTGACATTGTACCAGGATCAGATTTATGCCCAACCTGATTCTTAAATCTTCTAAATGGAATACTTCGTTTAAAATTGGTCACATCTATTAGATAATCTCTAGCCTTTTCAATTGAGAGTCCTTTCATTGCAACTGCTATTTCTCTAGCATGTTTATGAGAAATTGGTTTTTCTCTTATTGCAGCACGAACATGTTTCGTTGAATCAAAATTTTGAAATGAGAAATGACGTTTAGGCATATTTTTCACTTTAATGGTACATACAAGCTAGATCTAGATGAACCCACACCTGGGGCACCGTGGTTAACACGTTTATTTGTAATTACATATTCTCCGAGATAATGACCAACCATCTGCGTAGTTACAACTACAGGAAGAAATTCCTTACCTGAAAAAACGTTTATAGTTACTCCTGTCATATATGGTAAAATAAGTAAATCACGTAGATGTGTTTTAATATTTGTCTTTAATTCACCCGCTTTAACAGCCTTAATTTCTTTAATCAGTTTTCTTTTACCATCATTTATCCCTCTAGTTAGTGATCTTCTAGCTCGTGCTGGAAACAATTGAAATAGTTTGTCCAAAGATAATTTTTCTAATTCTTTTTGTGATAATCCACGATATGTAAATTCTTTAACCAATCATTTCCACCATGTTATTTTAATGATATTTTTCTGTTCCATTTATAGCATTCCTATTTTAGTTGCCAAATTTCTTGCAATATCAACAGATTCAAATTCTACAAATGCTTTCTTGCCATAAATTGTTCTTGCAGTATTAACTGATATAGCTTTTTCTTCATATAACGTATTTATTGCGTCCTTTATTGCCAATTTTGATGCTGTTTTTTCCACTATGAAGCAGATTTTTTTTTCAGTTTCTACCAATTCAAATGTTTTTTCTGTAATGTAAGGATTTAAAATAATCTTACTTGCAAGTTCTACTCTCATATAACACTCACCAATAATTCCATATGAGGCGACTTTATTTTTTCAATTTCTTTTAATCCACCTTTTGAATATACAACCAATCTAATTGGTGATCCACCAGGTGCCAGATCTAACACACTCAAATCTTTAGCAGATTTGGCTTCAACTCCAGGAATAGCACCACATGCATTTGATAGTTTTTTTGAGTTTGATACTACAAACAATACGCTTTTACCAACTTTTCTACTCCTTCCACGCAGTGAAGATTTTCCGGTTCTAGCTTTTCGTGATTTTAATCTATCAACATCTTGCATTAAATTTAATGAATTCAATATTTTTATCACTTCTTTAGTTTTTGTAACAGATTCTACATCATCTGATACAACAATTGGAAATGTTTTTAATTTTTCAACTTTATGACCTCTTGATTCAATAATTTCTTTTGATTGTGTTGCAGCTATTGCAGAACATAATGCAAGTTTGTTTTCTTTTTTATTTAATTTCTTAAAAATTACTTTTTGTACTTTAGGTGGATGTGCTTGCCTTCCACCTTTTACTGAGGCTACTCCACCTGCTTCGCCTTGACGTCCACCACCACCTCCACGCATCTTAGCAATTCTTGATCTTCCTTGTCCAGTTGGTGGATCATTAGATCTTGCAACAACATCCATACCAGCAGTTGGGTGTCTTCCTTGTGGTTGAAACTTATGTGAATTTAGGTTAGTAAATGATTTATGAATCAAATCTTTTCTAAATGAAGTTGAAAATACTAATGGTAATTCTACATCATCTTCCTTTGTACCATTTATAGTAAATGTTGGAACATTCATTAAACAACTACCTCTAGAATGTTTGGTTTGATTATCTTTTTTGGCGCATTCCGTATTTGTGATCTTAATTTTATTAATCGATTATAGGTTCCAGGTACTGATCCACGTACTATAACAAAATCTCCATTAACATTTCCAAAATGTTTGAATCCACCTTTAGGGTTTATTTCATATTTTATATTTTCAGTATTATCCATAACCATAATTTTTTTATCGTATTCTATTCTTTGATGAAGACCACGTTGACCAGCTCTTGGTACAGTATACATCACATATTGTGGTGATATAGGACCGAGAGAACCAACTTCTCTAACACTCTTTCTTGATTTATGTTGTTTCTTTTTTACTCCCCATCGTGTAATAGGACCTTCCCAACCTTTGCCTTTAGTAATTGCAGCTGTGTCAACAGTTACACCTGCTTCAAAAACTTGATCAATTTTTACTTCTTTACCTAAAAGTTCTTTCACATACGCAAATTGCTTTTTGACATCTCCACCTTTCACAGATACTTCAAAAATGTATGGTTTTTTTTGTGATAAACTAGCATTTCTAGGAATTATAGTAATTACAGCATAAATCTCCTTGATTTTTTTTAATGCTATTTCTGAAGGTTCTAACAAACTTTCTTTGTTTTTAGAATTAAATAATGTAGAAATATTTTTTGGTAAATTATTGGCATACAAATCAAATTCTGCATGCTTACCATTTTGATTTTTTGAATATCCCCTAATTCCAACAATAAGAATAGGTGGTGTTACAATAACTGTACCCAGACTAACAAGTTGTTTTCCATGGTTTGGTGTTTTTTCACGATCGTCAATATTTACTATTTGTACACAACCTGCTTTGAATCCTGCATGTGCTAGCAATTTTGGTTCATCTGAGTCTATTTTTGGCCATGCTCTTATTCGAGCTTCCATACTTTTAGCTCTGCCTCTAGGCAGATATGCAAGACTACCTCTACGTGGAGCACTATGTCTTCTATGACCCATAACAAACGAAAAAAGTTGTTAACCCATTATATACCTACTAAAATTTTAATTCTTTTTTGTTGTTGATCGTAATAGATCTATGGTTTAACGATATTATTAATTGACAAAAACATTGTGTAACTTCCTAAAACAAGTCCAACAAATCCAACAGATATCACCAAAATTAAAAATTTTTTTTTTTCAGCCATTATTTTAGATCATTTAATATTCATTATAATTATGATTAAGAATATTAATTATTGATAATGTTCCTAAAATTGCTTCTTCTAGGCGTACAGTTTGTGTTCCTTGCTTTGGAAAAAAGTTAAAGATCTTACCATTTTGTATTTTCTTAATATCACTACCTAGAATATCATGAACTCCCTTGTTCGTTGTTCCAAACACAACAAGTATTGGTTCATTTGATTCAAACATTTTTTTTGCTTCTGTTATAGTAAAATTTTTTCCTTTTTTTGAAGTCAGGATTATTTTACCTTTCCATACTGATAAAATAGAAAGTAAATTAGATCTTTCTTTTACATTGTATCCCCAATAATCTTTGATATCTTCTCTTGATATTTCTTTTATTGTTAGTTTTGGTTGTGTAGTTTTAATTTGTATAGCAATTCTTGTACCAGATTTCATTTTTCCAAAATATTGAATAAGTTTGTTTATTCCAATATCAAGAAATTTTTTTCCTTTATAGTTTATAATTAATGCATCACGTATATCACCAATTTTTATCATTTTTTGATTTGCTGTAGTTAAGTGACTAGAAATATTCAGCGGTTGTAAAACTCCTGCATATTTTAATAAGTTTGATTTTGGAAATAATTGTTTACGAAAATATTGTGGCGTTTCTAAATATTTTAATGATGTTGATAAAAGTGCTGAATCATTTTCATTCCCCTTTTCATCTTGATAAATAAAAATTTGGTTTATTTTAAATATTGCACACGTTCTTGCAATCATTGATATTTTTTTAGTTTTGAATAAAATAGTTGCTTCATCCAGTAGTGATGAATCAGGTATTGCAATTGATAAACTCAATAATTAATATTATTTTGTAATTATAAAACTATGATGATTTTTCTTTATCTGGGTATTTTTCTATCGCAGTTTGTAGTAATTTTGTAATTTGGCTATTGTCTAGTATCTCAAATTGTTTGGTATCAGATTTAATTTGAGATATTTTAATATGTGTAGAACCTTTTACATCACTACTTGTCATACTAATTGATGATATAGCTAATAATTGAGATTCTTCTAATGTCATTTCTGGCTTGTAATATTTCTTTAAAAATTCTGTAGCTCTATCTGAACCTGCACCAATTGCAACTGCATTGTATGGAATGTATGTTCCACTAGGATCAGTTAGAAACAATGAAGTTCCATTTTCATCCACTCCACCAATAATCAATGATACACCAATTGGTCTAGCTCCGGCATATTGTGTATAATGTTGACATTGATCAGCTATATGTTTTGTAACAGTCTCAACATTCACTGATTCATCATAAACTATTTTATTACTTTGTGAAAAAAATCTTGCATCATCTACTTGAGTTCGTGCATCTGGGATATATCCAGCTGCAGCAATTCCTATATGCTGATCAACTTTAAATAATTTTTGTGGTGCATCAACAATCTGTAATTTTCTAGGTCTTTCATCTGCGGCGAAAATAACACCATGTTTTGTTTTGATGCCAATAGCGATAGCTCCTCTTTTTACTGTTTCAATTGCATATTCGACTTGATACAATCTTCCATCTGGTGAAAAAACAGTAATTGCTCGATCGTAACCTTGTTGTGATGGCATCAATTTAATTCAAAAACTAAGAAAGTTTAATTTAAGTTTAGGCTTTTGTTAGTTTTTGCTAATTTAACAACTATTTTTCTTAACGAATTACTAACTTTAACTCCCTGAATTGACCAAAACAACAAATATTGTTTGGTTACATGCTAAATCCTATGCGAATAGTTCAAAAAATTATTGTTTTATCACTTGCGATTTTTATATTTACATTTTTTATCCCAACTGTTTTTAATATAATTTGTAATGGCCATCTAAGACTAGACTGTTGAATTAGTATTGGTATATTTTAGACTAAAAATTTATAATTTAATACGTTTTTAACGAATAATATTGATTATTTATTATGGATGAATTTGAAATTAATTTGAAAGTTTCTGAAACACCTACAGATCTTCAAATTAAAAAACTAGAAAGTTATTTCAAAAAAATTCCATTATCTGAAATACTATCTGGCTTAAAATTTGCAAATAATCGTTGGGTTGCTAAAGATGCCGGTGTACTAAAAGTTGGAAGAAAAAGCATTTTACAAAAGGAGATTCATTCTGTTACTGTTGAGCAGGCTCAATGGAGATTAAAAAATTGGAAAATGATGATTGCTAATTATCGCAGAAGAGGTTATAGTTATCCAACAATTTCTCGAATTAAAAAATTACTTGTTCAGATTAGTAAAAAAAAATCTAAATCATAGTTTCTTTTTCATTAGAAAGATTTTCTATTGTTGTAACTGGTGCATCTGGTATACTAGTTCTTGTTCTACCTTCAAGAGCATGTTGTGCTTCATTAAGTATAGCTTCTGTATCCGCACTTCCTTCATATGGCTGCATCATTGATTCTGCGGATATTGATGAATCTGTTAGTATATCTTCAAACATGTTTGGTAAATCTTGCATAGTTGTATTGATTTGTGGGAATAATCTAGAAATTGATGGTACGAGTCCTTTAATTAATGACATACATGGACTTAGTGTAACAACAATATCACCTAACTCAGAAACAGTACCTAATCTAATCTTAATTTGCTCCATAGCTAATTTTGCTCCAGCAATTTTATTTTTTATTTTTTTAATTTCCTGTAATTCTATTGCATACGTTATCGCTCTTGATTCATTATGTATCTTTTTTGCTTCAACGATTTTTTTGAAAAGATGATCATGATTTTGCTTTAATTTATTATGTACTTGATCAAGACGTGAAATTTGATATTCTAATTTTTTTTCTGCATCACTAATTCTATTTTTTAATGCAGTTTCTGGCTTAATTTTATTTAGAAATTTCTGTGATAAATTTATACTATTTTTAACCCCATTCCAATTTTTAGTTATATAGCCCATTTTCTAATTTAATTCGAAGAATACACATTTTGTTACTTAACTGAATTATTTTGATCTAATTGGATCGAAATAATTCATACGAGTTAATTATGAACGTAAATATTTCAGAGTTTCAAAAATTCCATTGCTTTTTATCTAACCATTTTTTATTTTACATATGAATAAACGATTTATTGTAATTGGTATATTCTTAGGAATTGCTGTTTCAGTTGCATTTTTTATTGGATGTCCAAATAAGGCGATTGGATGTTTGTCTTTTGATATTGGCCGTTAATTACACTAAACAAAATTTCCTGTTCGCATTTTCTAATACAGATAATGATTTTGTTATATGAACATCTGTTAGCCTTGCATTAATTGAGATTCTAATTCTTGCATTATTGCGTGAAACAGTTGGATATCTAATTGGTTGAGCAAAAATTCCATTTTCTAAAAGATATTTTCCAAATTCCATTGATGTTTTTTCTTTTCCAATTATAATTGGAAAAATATGCGAATTTGATTTAACATCAAAACCAATTTTTTTTAAACCACTAGAAAACTTTTCAACATTTTTCCATAATTTTTTTCTATTTTTCTCCCTATTAGATTCAAATCTTCTTACTGTATCATCAATTATTGACACTGGCAATGCAGATGTGTAGATGAAAGATTTTGATTTGTTAACACATAACTCAATGATATTTTTCCTCGATGATACATATCCTCCAAATGATCCTAACCCCTTGCTTAAACTACTGATATAAACATCAATTTTTTTTGAGACATTGAAATAATCCGCTGTACCTTTACCATCATCACCCACAACAAAGTCACCATGAGCATCATCAAGTATAGTTATCGCATTATTTTTTTTGGAAATTTCAGAAATCATATTCAAATTAGAAAAATCTCCATCCATGCTGAATATTCCTTCTGTAATTATGAATTTTCGTTTAGATTTTGTTTTGATTTTATCACTTAAATCATTCATATCATTATGTTTGAAAATTGATAGTTTTGCATTGCATAGTTTACAGGCTTCAATTAAACTTGCATGATTTAGTTTATCACTTAACACCAGATCATTTTTTTCAACAAGTGAAGATATCACACCTAAGTTTGCCATGTATCCAGTTGGATAAACTAATGAACGTTCTTGTGATTTATGTTTTGCCAATTTTTCTTCAAGAATATTAAATGAGTTATCATTTCCAGCAATTAGGCGAGAGCTCGATTGATTTTGTTTATTTGAAATTTTAGACCGCGTTATTCCCAAGTAATCATTTGAACAGAGATTAATAAGAGATTTAGAATTAATTATGATGTATGGACCAATAATTTCACTATCATGCATTTTTCTATAAAGATTGTTTTTTCTAATATTTTTTAATTGAGAATTGATATATTCAAATTTAGATTTCAAGATTTATCTCTCTAATCATTTCATAGTCTTTTTTGATCGTGTTTCCATCCATAGTTAAATATCCTGCACTGATTATTCCATTTGCTCCACTAAGTAGTAATTTTTGTCCATCGTCTTTCAGATTGACTTCTCTTCCTCCAGAAATTTTTATTATTGATTTTGGTAAAAGAAATCTAAGTGTACTAAATACCCTCAAAATCTCTGTGATATCTAAACGTGTTTGAAGTTCTAGAGGTGTACCTGGCATTGGAACTAGCATGTTAATGGTGACTTCTTCAGGCTCAAATTCAGCAATTTCAAAAATAAGTTCTTCGCGTTGTTTTCTAGTTTCACCAAGACCAATTATTCCACCAGTGCAAAGTTCTAAACCAGCATTTCTTGCAATTTTTAATGTTTTTACTCTATCATTGTAAGTATGGGTAGAACAAATTTCTGAGAATTTACTACGTGAGGTTTCTAAATTATGATTATAACGTTTTACTTGGAGTTTTTTTAGTGTTTTAGCCTGTTCTGTTGTTAAAAATCCAAGACTACATTCGACTGATATCCCAACTTTTTTATTAATCTCTTCAATTATTTTGCATACTTTTTGAAAATCAAGTGTGTTGGGTTCTCTCCATGCTGCAACAAGACAAAAAGAATTAGCTCCATCATTTTTTGCCTTTAGAGCTTGTTGAACAATTTCTTTTGGTGGTGGAAGTTGATAGCCAGTGATTTTTGTGTTAAAAAATGCTGATTGTGAACAAAATGTACAATCTTCACTACAAAAATTTTTTTTAATATTTGCTAACTCTTCAATATCAACCTTTGAACTGTGAAAATGCCTTGTTATGAAATTTGCGGCATCTGATAAATTTAGAAGAAATCTACTATCTACATTAAATAAATCGGATATGTCTGATTTTGTTATTTTTTTACAATTTATCACATCATTACGATATTTTAAAATTAATTCATGTTTTTTGAGCATTAATTTTTTAATTTTGTTCTATAATTAAGCGTTAACCAAAATATTTTTTGGGTTAACTATTATTTAACAGTAATAATATTTATGCAATAATGAAAAGCCAAAATTATCTATGGCATCCAAATACACAGATGCTAGAATGGGAAAAATTCCCAAAAATTGTTCGTGGTGATGGAATGTGGTTAATTGATGATAATGGTGATAGATTACTCGACGGTGTGGCCAGTATGTGGTGTAATGTTTGGGGACATTCTAAAAGTGAATTAATCAATGCGATTATCAAACAAACAAAAAAACTACAACACTCATCACTATTCAATCTTACAAATGAACCAGCTGAATTACTAGCAAAAAAATTGGTAGGAATATCTCCAGGCATGTCTAAAGTTTTTTTTTCTGATAACGGTTCAACTGCAATGGAAATTGCCATAAAAATTGCCTTACAGTATTGGAATAATCTTGGATTAAAGAATAAAACTAAGATTGCTACACTTGAAAATGGATATCATGGTGATACATTTGGTGCAATGTCAGTTGGGTATGTGCCAGAATTTTTTTCAAAGTTTAGGTCAAAATTATTTTCAACAATTCAATTTCCAGTAGCAAGAAGTTATCGTATACCCAGAAATTTATCCTGCGATGAATATGAACAATATTGTTTATCAAAAATTGAAACAAAACTTACAAAAGATGATTCAGTCGCAGCATTTGTTATGGAAAGTGGTGCTCAGATGGCTGGGGGAGTGATCATTTATCCAAAAAACTTTCAAAAAGCAATTGCAAAAATATGCAAAAAAAATGGTGTTCTATTTGTCTTAGATGAAATCGCTACAGGATTTGGAAGACTTGGTTCAATGATTGAATACAAATCCCAAAATTCAGAACCAGATATTGTATCGTTCGGTAAAATGCTTACTGGTGGGTATCTTACATTAGCTGCAACATTAGTAACTAAAAAAATATCTAATTCATTTCTTAGTAAATTTTCTGAAATGAAACATCTTTTTCATGGTCACACATACACAGGCAATCCTATCGCAGCAGCGTTATCTCTTAAGAATTTAGAATTATATGAAAAATACAATTTAATCAATAAAATACAAAAAACATCCAAAATTTTTCAAAATAGAATTAATGAAATACATAATTTGGATTTAGTGGGAGATATTAGACATAAGGGAATGGTGATGGGAATAGAATTGATTCAAAATAAAAAAACAAAAAAACCATACACTTCGGATCTTTCAACTAATAAAATAATCTTTGAAGAAGGTAAAAAAAACAATGTGTATTTTCGCACTCTTGGAAATATAGTGATGTTGGTACCACCTCTTGCTATTTCTCAAAAAGATTTGAATTTCTTAATAGATGGAACAATTAAGACAATTACTGCATTATCTAGGAAAATATAATGAAATCTCTTTTTGTTACTGGTACTGGTACGAATGTAGGGAAAACATGTGTAACTGCTGGTATTGTTAAAAATCTTCTAGATATGGGCATTAATGTAGGAGTAATGAAACCATTTGCTTCTGGATATAAAAAAAAATCCAAATCCTTATCTCATGACGTTAAAATTTTAATGAAGTATTCAAACTCCCATGATCCCATAAACTTAGTTAATCCATATTTTTTTGAAATTCCAACTTCACCGTATGATGCATCTAAACTTCTTGGTGAAAAAATTAACTTACAAGACATAGTTGACGCATATGAAAATCTCTTGTCTATTCATGATTTAGTAATTGTTGAAGGAATAGGAGGATTGATGACACCTATAACTAAAGACTATTTTGTATCAAATCTCATCTCTGAACTGGATATTAATACAATTGTTGTCACAGATTCAAAAATTGGTGCTGTTAATCATATATTATTAACAAATGAACATTGTAAGCAAATGGGCATAAAATTGAATGGGTTTGTGATCAATCAAACTGAGCCTGCTGGATATGAATTATCTAATCTAAAACGACAAATTAATGAATTAACCAATCAAATTGTGCATTGCGTAATTCCTTATCATGAAAACTTTGATTTAGATCTCTACGTAAATAATTTTACAAATTTTGTTAATATCTCAAATTTTGGTTTTAAAGATGTTTAACTTATTCATATTTTTTAATTTTGTAAAATTTTGTGCATCTTGCAAAAATTTTCCAAACGATTCTTTTTCAATTTTATAATTTCTCTGTGAAATACTAATTTTTCCTTTTGAAATTATCCAAATATTTTCATCTAATTTTTGAATTTTTTTTATTTCCTTAATTCTTTGTTTAATCATTTTATAATTTGATGATTTTACAAAAAATATTAAAATTGAGTTATGAGGATTTTTCTTCAATTCCATTAAATTTGGGATGATAATGTCTAATTCTATATTTTTGTAAATGATTTTTCTTTGACTTGGAATTAGCATTTCTGTGAATAAATAATGAGTCAAACTTTCCATTAACGTTCCTGCTTTTTCATTTTCATCAATTTTTTCTTTGATCGATTCTAATACATTTTCATACGTCATACTAAATAATTCTGAATATTTTTTCTCTAAAAGTAAATTATGAATAGATTCTTGCCCAATTACACTAATTTTTGAATATAATGCATCTTTGATAGGTGAACTTTCACTCATTTGTTCTAGCCAACAAATTCATACTGACGTTGGCCTCTACTTTCAGTAGATGTTTTAACATCAATTAGAATGAATTCTTTATTGGCTGGATGGATGTTATTCTCAGGTTTACGCTTATTTTCATGAAGATCTTCATATTCTTCTAGAGATAGCTTGGTTCTAGGACCAATTTCTACTTCAATATTCATATCTTTCACAATTTGTTCATATTCAGGCTGTATTACACCACTAAAGATCATTGCGCTAGCTCCACTACCATAAGAACAAAACCCAACACGTTTTCCATTTAGGTCAACTCCTTTTTGATATTCAAATTCTAGACTGCTTCTAAATCCAAGATATAATGATGCTGTATACAGATTACCAATCATTTTAGATGCAATCAAAGAGCTAGCAAGTTTTGATTCATAAAGTTCAGTATAGATATCTGTACTGGTAAATAATTTTGTAAACTGATGATCTTCAGCCATGAATTTTGCATCAGCAAGAACAGATTCAATCGTTCCACGTGGATCTTTTGGAACAGGTTCATCCATTCCTATTTCTTCAATAATTTTTTCCCATCTTGGCAAAGATCTCCATTCATGTCTAACAAGATAAGCTAGAGCTTTTTTACCCATATTACTATAGGGAAGATGCATGTTTAGATAGTCAACATGGTCAAGAATTGTTTCACCTTCTTTTAGTTTAATCAATCCAGTCTTCATGACTCTTTTCTTATAGTCAATTAATGCATTTTTTACTTGAATCAAATAAAGAAGATTAGAATATTGGCCATGAACTATTGGGGTTTCTTTACCAAATGGTCTGTAGAAATCATATTCGTTTTTAATTGATGTCGATGTAACTTTAGGATCAAATGATAATAGTCTAGGCTTATCATTCAATAACATTGCAATAGCACCGGCTCCTTGCGTTACTTCACCACTGGAACCTAAATCATATTTGGCAATATCAGAAACAACAACCAATGCATATTTGCCTTCAGATTCACCAGCTCTGATCCAATTAGTATTATCATACAATGCGTATGAACCGCTAACACATGCAAACTTACATTCAATTCCACCACAATGTCCAAAAGTGCCTTCACCGTAAACCTGCTCTAACATTCCAATAACATAAGAATTCATAGCTTTTGATTCATCAAATGATGATTCTGTCGCAACATATAACCTGCCAATTTGATCAGGTGTTAGTTTATTTTTTTGCATGACCTTTAGACATGCATTTGAAGCAAGACATGCCGGATCTTGATTTGTATCAACAATTGCCATCTGCCCAATTCCTAAACCACGCTCTAATTTCACTGGATCTAGTCCTCTTGCTTTAGCAAAATCAGATGCATCGAGGTAAAGCTGAGGAATGTATATACCAATATCATCTATACCCGCTGCCATTAGCTTGCCTTTCTTGCTTAGAATATATACATTTCCTGTTAATTTTTTCAGATCTTATTAACAAATTTTTGTATTATAGTAATTATAACTAAAAATCATTGTTTTTCAAGCAGTGAATCAAACACTTCTTCAAACACAGCATAAGACTGTGCACCAGTGATTTTTACTATGTTATTACTTTGATCAATAATAAAAAATGTCGGTGTTGCTGTTACACCTACTATTCGTCCATCTGCTTGGCTTGAATGAACTAATTCTTCCCATTTTGATTCAGACATACATTTTGAAAATTCATTCATGTCTAGTTCTAGCTCATTTGCAAATTCATGAAGGCGCTCAAAAGATGCCCATCCAGTATCTTCACCATCCCAATTATTATATAAAATTGAATGATATAGCCAAAACATTTTTTGATCATTTGCACAATGTGCAGCGTTAGCTGCATTTGCAGAATCACCTCCAACTACTATAAAGTCTTTAAACATAATTTTCACTTTTCCTGTTTTAACATAATTTTCAATAATCAACCCTTCTGTTTCACGGAAAAATTTTTTGCAGTACGTACATTGATAGTCTCCAAACTCGATCATAGTAAGCGGTGCATTTGTATTTCCCAAAACTGGTGATGAATTATCAGTAAATGATGAAAGTGTAGGTTTTTTTATTGGGCTGATTTCATTAATTATAATTTCATCTAAATTTTGTGCTGATTCATCGTTAATCATATTTGTCATTAATATACCACAAAACATACAAGCAATCGCAATTCCAGCTCCAATTCCGAGTGATGACCAATGAATAGTTAGTTTGGATGATTTAGTATGTATTTTTGCTGTAGATTCAAATGAATTTGTTTTGCTGCTTTTTTCTTGGTTCAAATCTTTAGTGTTTTTATCATTATCCAAAAAAAAGTTAGGCATTCTATCATTTGAATCTGGTTCCATAATTGCGATAAAAAATCATATAGATTTAGGTCTTTAGAATGTGTTTGAAAAATCAAAATGACTGAGAATTATTTATTCGTATTATTAATCGTTATTCATACACTATGTAAATAAATGACATCTTACGAAAATAATTATGAAGAAAGTTTTTGTGAATGGATATGGATCAATTGGTAGTCGTATTGCAAAATTCATCAAAGATGATCCTGATATCAATGTAATTGGAATTGGAAAATATTCTCCAGATAAAAAAGTAAAACAAGCTACCGATGATGGGTTTTCAGTTTATGTTCCAAAATCAAAAAGTGAGGATTTCAAAAACTTTAACATCTCAGGATCAATTGAATCTGTTTTAGATGATTGTGACTTAGTGATTGATGCTTCTCCAGGTGGAAAAGGAATTTCCAACAGGAAAAATATCTATGAACCAAAGGATATTAAAGCTATTTTTCAGGGTGGTGAAACAATTTTTAATGATAATGCAGTTGCAGACATTCTTTTTAATTCTAGTGTAAATTATGCTGAAGCGTTTAACAAAAAATATGTGATGCAGGGAAGTTGTAAT
>Ga0114993_10003159_pt1 | contig 17385 bp, 16 predicted proteins | sample ArcticOcean_MG_C_FD_87042 | JGI IMG/M metagenome (GOLD analysis project Ga0114993, IMG submission 87042) | Marine microbial communities from western Arctic Ocean - ArcticOcean_MG_CB2_150 | ecosystem: Environmental > Aquatic > Marine > Oceanic | place: Arctic Ocean: Canada Basin | collected...
CGAACACTGCAACGAAGTCTTGATCAAACCAGCCTCAGAATGGACATGCAAAATAGTGCTGAATATTTGCAGGCGCACAATGATGGAGCGGGAAAACTCGGCGTAACCGGTTTTTGCTGGGGCGGGTCAGTGACGAATGATCTCGCATCAAGGCTTGGCGATTCTGTCGCAGCGGCAGCGCCTTTTTATGGCCTAGGCATTGATGCCGAACAAGCAGCGACGGTTAAGGCCAAACTGATGATCCAATCGGCCGAAGATGACCAACGTATTAACGCAGCATGGCCCGCTTTCGAAGCCGCGCTGAAAGGTGCGGATGTTGACTATGTTAGGCATATCTATCCTGGCACGGGACATGGTTTCCATAACAATTCGACGCCACGTTACAAAGAAGAGGCAGCCACATTGGCGTGGAATCGCACAGTTGAATTGTTTCGAGCTGAGTTGTAGCGAACAGGGGGCATATCCCTCTTTCGAATCCAAGAAACGCCTTCGCGAGTGGTAGTAACGCGATCGAGTACCCACGCAATGTCTTCGCGAGCGTAGCGACGCGATCCAAACGGTGTTGAACGAAAATGAATTGCTTCGTCACTTCGTTCCTCGCAAAGACTGGGGATGAAGGTGATTGCGCATCCATTAATCCAAAAACCGCTTTCGCGAGCGGACCTGACCCGATTCATTCTGAAGTGCCTAATTCGGAAGCGCGTCGGTCAACCCCTTGATGTAACTTTCGTGATGGTGGATGTCGCCGTGATTGGCGCCTTCTATCACCAACAACTTCGTCGTGGGCTTAGCCAGTTCTTGCAAATCATAGCTGTGGCTTATCGGTATGAAAGTATCTTCATCGCCATGCACTAGAATTATAGGTGTGTCGACGTCTGGTATGCCTTCGTCGTTGCGCAGTGGGTAGCGAAGAATCGACGAGGGGAAAAGTGGATACTGGCCTTTTGCCATCGCCAGCATACTGCTGAACGGCGAAACCAAAATAACGAGATCCGAGCGAACGCCTTTCGCGAGCTTTACTGCAAGGGCAGCGCCCAATGATCGGCCGTAGATGACGATAGGTTTGTTATCGTAATTTGGGGAGATTACATTCCACGCGGCGCGTATATCCTCATGTAGCTGCGACTCGCTTTCAATCTGACCAGTACTTTTCCCATAACCACGGTAGTCCAACATAAACATGTCGTAGTTGATGCGTTGATAAAATTCTACGTTGCTAGTCCACGTTTCCAGATTGCCGCCGTTTCCGTGCAAAAAGAAAACTAATCCGCGGGAGTTCGGTTGCCGAAAATACAATGAATTGAGTTTGGCGCCGTCGACCGAGACGTTTATTTCTCGGAATGGCACGTCAAAATCAAAGTGGTGATCGGCTGGTAATGTCGTGCCACTAAATATCAAATCTTCCTGGGCGATATATAAGTAGACCAAAAACATCCCATAGAAAGCCACCGGAATGCTAAGGCCGACTAGCAGTAGTTTTTTAGCGAGTTGTCGAGCTACCATCGATTACCTTTTGTGGTGTGGATTTATCTAAAACGTCCGGACATCTAAATATCCAAGCGCACCACGAGTATTACTCAAGCGCTCCTGTTCCGGGACACTCTCTGGCTTCTCCTTGCGTGTCGGGCATCTGTGCGAGGTTGCCTGCATCTACTACCGGCGCAGACCAATCATCTTGCCAAATGCATTCCCAGTAATAACTGCGGCGAAAATGGAATTCCCAGGCTGCCTCACGTCGCTGGAAAAATGCGACGCCGTAGAGGCGTTGCATCGCTTCCAATTCGCGTGAATATCGGAGGGGACCCGCATCAATCGGGTCGTGGCCCATTTCCACTATGAGTTTGGCAATTTGCTCCTTTGCCTCGCGGTCATCAGCGGCAATTGGAATGCTCACGGGTCCACCGACGACATCGGGATCGTCAATGACATAGCTCGCTTGTAGCGCAAATGTTTTCATAACCCGCGCCCCCGGATTCCACTGCTGAATCATTTCTGCACTTGAGGTTTCAAGCATCGGGACGTAGTAACCATCCTCGCCTTGTTCGTGGGGAAAAGAAATATCGATGACAATCTTGTTATCCAGCGATCCAAGGTTCTGCGCAACGGTTTCCATTGCCGGCCAGGGAACTGCGAGAACAACAATGTCGCCCGCCTGTGCGGCTTCTCGTTGTGTTGTCGCCCGAGAATTGCCACCGGTTATCTCGACTACAGCGCGAGCCTTCTCACCATCCGGGTCTCGAGAGCCGTATATGACCGCATAACCGAGTTCAACAAATTTCGGTCCGAGTGAATCACCCATATCACCCGTCCCAATGATTGCGATCGTCGGTTTCGGCTGAGCAACCGACACTCCGGTAAGCACGAACGCGAAAATCCCAGCGAGCAAAAACCTTCTAATAGCCATTTCTAACAGACCTCCTCATTTGTACGATGCGCTTATTGGACAATATTCAGGACGCACATCAATTGCCAGTCATATTGACCGGTTATGTGGGAATTAAATAGGGAATTAAATAGGACACCCACAATAAGATCGTCAAATTGAGCTTTTGTGCTGAATAAATCACGACACTCATGAATAACTCGTCAATTTGGCCAGTTATGCAATCCGAGACACTTATGGGTGTCCTTTTTAGTCGTCGTTTTTAGTCGGTTATGAGAAGGGAGCAAAAAACTACAATTTTCCAGGTCGACGCAGTTGTGAGTGTCCTGATCTTTCTTATGTAATTTGGTATTGAGGGTGGACATTGAATAGACTTCCAATATCACTAGACCTTGAATCACATTTCCTCGTTTATTCCCAAGTTCGCTAATTCGACTGGAGAATCAGAATGCTCGCTCAACCGCGCTATCGGAAGAAAGTTTTAGTTACCCTGGTTTCTCTAGTAACGAGCATTCTTCTCATCGGCTGCGCATCTCAATCAGACCGCGGCACGGTGGCGAACATATCGAGTACACCGATTGGCCCCTTACGTCCGCCAATCATGGGCAGGAATGCCGGCGTATCCGCCGGCCATCCACTGACCACTTCGGCCGCTCTTGAGATTTTGCAGCAAGGCGGAAACGCGTTTGACGCGGGTGTTGCGGCGTTGCTTGTCGGTGGCGTCGTCGAGCAGGATCTATACGGAATTGGCGGTGAGGCGCTGATACTCGTTTATCCGGAACATGAGAAAAAAGTCACCTCAATTACCGGGCAGGGTTGGGCGCCCGCTGCTGCGAATATCGCGGATTGGCAGAACGCCGGAAAAACCCTGGAAGGCCAGGGCCTGGATGCGTCTGTTGTCCCTGGTGCCATTCACGCCGCGCTAACGGTGTTGGAACGATGGGGAACCATGAGTTTTGAAATGGTTTCTCGGCGGGCAATTGAATATGCAGAGCATGGCTTTCCTCTACGAGGCCGTACCGCTAATGCGATCGAACGAGACATCGAATTCATCAATCAATGGCCGGGCAACCAAAGTTTCTGGCTAAAGAAAGATGGTTCACTTTACAAGCCCGGTGAAAACATTCGTTTTCCTGGCATGGCAAACACATTCAAGCGGATGCTCGAAGCTGAGCACGGTGCGGCAGACGAAAGCCGTGAAGCAGGCATCGTTGCTGCGCGAAATCGCTTTTATCAGGGCGACATTGCAGAGGAGATGGTTGCATTCCTACAGGAAAATGGAGCGCCATACGAGCTAGCTGATTTCGCTGAGTATTTTGCACGCGTCGAGGAACCCTCATCCACAACCTACAAGAACTTCACTGTCTATAAACAACCGTTCAACAGCCAGGGGCCAATGCTTCTACAAACATTAAACTTGCTGGAAAATTTTGATCTACAGGCAATGGGGCATAACAGCGCCGACTATGCGCATGTATTGATCGAAGCGATGAAACTTGCTTACGCGGATAGAGATACGTATTACGCGGATCAAGACTTTGTAGACGTGCCGGCAATTGGACTGTTATCTAAGGCCTACGCCGCACAACGCGCCAAGCTTATTGATCTGACTAGTGCTTCACAGGATTTCAGCGCTGGTGATCCGCTTCCGTACGATCCGAATGTTGATACGTGGCCTTACTGGAAGGCTGGCGAAAGCCTGCCCGTTGCCCAGCTGTCAGCGGACCTAAGTGATTTTCCGGAGTCAGCGAAGGATACTTCGCACATCGCAATCATTGATGAAGATGGCAATGTGTTTGATAGCACGCCGAGCGGCGGTTGGATCGGTGGTGCCGTCATTTTGGGCGATACCGGGATTGGTATGAGTGTTCGCGGCGAGCAATTTTGGTTAGACGACAGGCGCGCGCAACAGTTACGCCCTCGATCGCGACCAAGATACACACTGACACCCAGTATTGTTTTTCAGGACGGCAAACCTTTAATGGCCGTCGGCACACCAGGCGGTGACAATCAGGAACAGACGATTTTACAAACGTTCTTGAACGTCACTGAATTTTGGCCTAGCTGGTATCCCAATTTGCATGCTGCGATCGAATGGCCGCGCGTGCAAACCTTGCATTTCTACCAATCGTTTTGGCCGCATACGTCAGGATTCAATAGAGTGAATTTGGAAGTCGGGATCGGCCAGGACGTAATCGACGAAATGATAAAGCGGGGTCATGACGTAACCGTATTGCCCCCATTCCGTATTTCAGGGTGTGCAACTGCCGTTCTCTTGGACCCCAACACAGGTAATCGTATTGCCGCCGCCGACCCCCGGCGGGATTGTTACGCGATTGCCTACTAGATCAATCTTCGCCGTCCATACATTGTTGCGATTGATGCGTATTTTTTTCTCGGTTTCCTTGATCGGATTGCTTACGTGCGGGTGCGTTGAGAAGAATGACGTTCGCAACGTTCGTGCCGACAACGCTTTGCCTATTGAGTACGAATCAATACCGATTAGTGACGCGACTGAAAACTATCCTGGTTTTCTGCCAGAGTTGGCGCTAGAGGCAGTGGCAGCGACCTCGGCCAACGCGAGCGTCGGCGATCTAGACATGGATGGAGATCTCGACGTTGTTCTGGTCAAAGGGAGGCACTGGCCACTGGAAGATCGCGTTTTATTTGGCGACGGCAGCGGCGAGTTCACTGCAGGCAGATACCTGAGCGAGATTGCCGACCGATCGTACTCGGGTTCTTTAGCAGACCTAGATCTGGACGGTGATCTCGATATCGTTATTAGTAACGATAGGCCGGATCCCAGTCTTATCTATCTGAATGATGGCACTGGAGCGTTCGTCATTGGTTCTACGTTCGGCAAAGCAGAGTGGCCGACTAGAAACGCCAGCGTAGCGGATGTAAATGGTGATGGCTTTGCGGACGTGATTGTTGCCAATCGATATGGTGACAATCAGGGCGGCAACTACATCTGCCTTAACCAAGGCAATGCCGAATTTTCCGAGGACTGCGTTCTGTTTTCGACGGAATCCTCAACGACCATTACCCCAGCAGATTTCGACGGCAACGACCTCACTGACCTTGTCGTACCGCATCGCGATGGCGGGCAAAGTTATGTCTATGTACAAGAATCAGCAGAGGAAATGAGTTTCAGACGTGTGCCGTTTGGTCCCGCTGATGCGGTCATCCGTGCCTCGCAGGTGGCGGATTTCAACGGCGACGGCGTACTCGATATCGTTGCGATCAACGCGGGCATGTCGGAGGGTGACGACGGGACGGCTTCAGATCGACGTCAGACACCGGGCGTTTCAATTTTTCTCGGCGAAACAGGCGGTCTATTTTCGACCGCAATCCCGATTGGAAACGCAGGCTCGGTTCCTTACGCACTTTCTATCGGTGATCTTGACCTCGACGGAACAACTGATATTGTTGTTGGCCATGTCGAAGCACCGTCGGTGGTTTACTTCAACAATGGATCTGAACCAGGATTCACTGCCTTACAGTTCGGGAGCGCCGAGGGCACTGTTTACGGATTCGGGATTGGTGACCTGAATGAGGACGGCCAGCCCGACATCGTTGCTGCGCGGTCGGGTGCTGTAAATGTAATCTATTTCGGCGTGCTTGCTAGAGAGTAGTAAAAAAGGTCAGATCCATTTTCTCGCCAGAAATAGACCTGACCTGTTGTAGTGTGGCAACTGTCAGCGACAAATGAGTGGTACCATTTCCGCCCCTAAACTGGACCCTAAAATAGATGCTCGAGCAACTCGAATCGATTCACCCATTGCTTCTACCGATCGTCGGCATACTCGTACTGCTCGCAGGTGCCATCGTCGTCGATTTCATTGCCAAACGCGTATTAGTGTCAACAGTCAAGACGATCGCAGAACGATCCAGCTCGGCGTGGGATGACGCACTGGTGGCGCACAACGTTTTTGGCCGTCTCGCACAGGTGGTGCCGGCGCTGATTGTGTTCATCGGTGTGCCGTTCGTTTCGGGTCTGCCGGAAGGGGTTGTGCACCTCATACGCAACGTCGCTATGGGTTATATGGTGTTGATGTTAACGCTTGCGTTGACGGCCATGCTTAGCGCGGGCAACACAATTTATTCAGCTACGCCCGCTGCAAAAGATCGGCCGCTTAAGGGTTTTGTGCAGGTCCTTCAGATTGTTGTTTGGGTTTTCGGTGGGGTAATGGTCATCGCAGCGGTGCTGGACCGCTCGCCGATATTGCTACTCAGCGGCTTCGGTGCGATGACCGCCATCCTGTTTCTCGTTTTCAAGGACACAATTCTTTCGTTGGTCGCGAGCGTGCAGCTCACGGCGCAGGACATGGTGCGGGTCGGCGATTGGATCGAAATGCCGCAGTTTGGCGCCGATGGTGATGTGGTCGACGTGCAGCTCCACACCGTGAAGGTGCAGAACTGGGATAAAACCATTACTACCATCCCAACGCATCGGTTGATCACTGACTCGTTTAAGAATTGGCGTGGGATGTCGCAGGCGGGTGCCCGGCGGATCAAGCGGCCAATTTTCATCGATGTAACGTCAATTCGATTTCAGACGGAAGCCGAAGTTGATCATTTCACGCGGTTCGCATTGTTACAGGATTACGTCGAGAGCAAGGGCCAGGAGTTGGAAGGCTACAATAAAGGCCTTACGACCAAAGTTGATGAGGAAGTGAATAGACGCCGGCTTACGAACGTTGGCACTTTTCGCGCGTATACATTTAATTATCTAAAAAATCATCCGCGGATTAATACAAATTTGACGTTGATCGTTCGTCAGCTTGACCCAGGACCCGAGGGACTTCCGTTGGAGGTTTACTGTTTTACGAATACAACGGAATGGGCTGCATACGAAGATATCCAGTCCGATATTTTTGACCATCTCATGGCCATCCTGCCGGAATTCGGGCTGAGCCTGTACCAAAAACCCGCGGGATCAGATTTAGCAAACCTAAGATAGTCTGCTTAATATATATCGGTATTACGATTTGTCAAAAACGATTAGGCTGGCGCTTAAAGATGGCCGGTCCGGCGTTATTTCTGCTCGCGCTTGGAAAAATACGAGTAGACCAGAAGCGTCAAAACCATCCCAGCCACCAAAATAGTCACGCTCGTCTTGCCGCGATGTGGGGTGTCGGTAGTCCAGATTTCACCGGACTCAAGCCAGTACAGCGTGTACATCGATATAACCCAAGGTACGAAGGAAATCGCGACCTCAAGCGTACGACGTGCGAGTGATTTTGAAGATTTTGCCATGGCCATAGATTACCATGATGTAGACCGATCGTATTCTTGACCTATCGGGACAGACGCAACATCGCGCAGAGACTGAGAATATAGTGCGGATCGTCCCTATCTTCTACATAGTTGATCAAATGCCATGAGTAATGCTCCGACTGCTGTGCTGAAACACAAAGCCATCAATGGCTGGAATTTGTTTTGGCTGATCGCGCTTCCAATGTCCATCATGATGGTGGTGGCCATGATGGGGGTCGACATGTCTAGCGGACCCGGAGTATCAACAATGATCGGGTTTTCCGTGCGCTGGGCAGTACCGTTCATATTTCTGGTGGTTGCGGCACCTGCCGTAAAAACGCTGTTTCCTGGCCCGTTTCCGGCGTGGTGGCTGCGTAACCGGAAATTCATCGGTTTTTGTTTCGCTGTCGCGATGGCCTGGCAGGGCACATTCATTTTCATGATGTCTAATTTTTATAGCGACCACTATTACGACAACGTGTATTTGCTTCGGGACGAGTTGGAAGGAAGCGTCGGCTACATTTTCCTTACGGCAATGGTGTTCACGTCTTTTCAGTTCGGTCGAAAACGCTTAAGTCCGATGCAGTGGAAGGTATTGCACCGAGGCGGCATCTATTTTCTATTTGCCTACCCGTTTAGTGTCTATTGGTGGAACTTGTCTTACTACGGCAGTCCGGAACCGATTGACTACGTGTTCTATTGGTGCGGTTTTACCGCCTTCGCACTGCGCATTATCGCGTGGGGTAAAAAGCGCATTTTAGCGGCGAGAAAAAACACGCCCGAGAGCAGTACCCCACTCGCGTTCAAATTCATGGGCGGTACAATTTTTTCAATCGGCCTGTTGGCATCAGTGGCAACCTTGTATACCCAAGACCAAATTACCAATTTCTTAACGGCACCGCAGTGGTCCGCTGATCTGGTTTTGTGGCTGCCGTTCTGGCCTTTCGAGCCCTATTTGTCCCTCTTTATCATGGGGCTCGGCACAATGATGTTCACAAAGGTCAGCGCCAGCACTGAACAATCAAGAGTGACGGCGCTCGACCCACAAACGGAGTAGTCGTCGCTAACGGCTGCGGGAGAAACGATGACTCATTACATTCGAATTGCGGGCTTAGCCGTTTTGTTTTCGGCCTACCTCGTGTCGACGGCCGCGGCTCAATCTGCGATGAAAAACGATGATAAACCAAACATCGTCCTCGTGTTGATGGACAACTTCGGTTACGGGGAAATTGGTGTCTATGGAGGTGGGATCATGCGCGGGGCGGCAACCCCCAATATCGATGGCATTGCTGCGGAAGGATTCCAACTCACAAACTTTAACGTTGAAGCAGAGTGCACGCCGTCGCGATCCGCGTTGATGACCGGCCGTTACGGAATTCGTACTCGACAACGGCCAGACGGTCCACCTCGCGGCGTGTGGTACGGGATCACCAAGTGGGAAATAACCTTGGCAGAAATGCTGTCGGACTCTGGTTACGCGACGGGCATCTTCGGCAAATGGCATTTGGGCGATACGGAAGGCCGCTATCCGACGGACCAGGGTTTCGATGAATGGATAGGACTTCCAAGATCGTCAGACCGGGCTTTTTGGCCGGACAGCAACAGCTTTACCCCAAATAGCCATCCAGACGCAGTATTTACGCACGTCATGTCGTCGAAGCGAGGTGAAGTGCCTAAGGAACTCGATGTCTATGGTCGTGAAAAACGTAAGACGATAGATCGTGAAATTACCGATCAAGCAATCGATTTCATCAAGCGCAAGGCCGGTGATGAGCAGCCGTTTTTTGCCTATCTCCCTTACACGCAGACGCACGAACCCGTCGATCCTCATCCGGACTACTATGGCAAAACAGGAAACGGAAGCTTTGCGGACGTGCTCCTACAGACCGATGACTATGTTGGCGAGATCCTGGATACGATTGACGAGTTGGGGTTAAAAGAAGACACCATCTTTATTTTTACATCGGACAATGGCCGTGAAGGCGTTCCCAGATCGTTCGGTTTCACAGGCCCTTGGCGCAGCGGCATGTTCTCTCCCTACGAAGGTTCCTTGCGCGTTCCATTTCTGATTCGTTGGCCGGGGAAGATTCCCGCTAAACAGGTCTCTAACGACGTTGTCCATCAGATAGATCTGTTCCCAACCTTGGCGAGTATTGTTGGTGCGGAGCTACCTGAGGATCGAGTGTACGACGGAGTTGACCAGTCTGACTTCTTGATGGGCAAATCAGAAAAGTCCGCGCGAGAGTCCGTCATCATTTACATCGGTAATGAGTTATTCGGAGCGAAGTGGCGACATTGGAAAATACTTCTCAAAGAGATCAATGAAGATAGCTATGGCGTCAGTAATATGGCTTACCCGTCAGTCTACAATTTGCTGGTCGATCCCAAAGAAGAAGTGCCAGAGCTCAACTATCTCAACGACACCTGGGTAGATTTTCCGCTGTATCAGGTTCTTGAAGATCACGAAGCATCAATAGCAGAAGATCCTGGAGCGCCGGATCCGTAGTTAGCAGGCTACTCAATCTGTCTGCGACAGATTCTTCTTAACCGGTTCACGGTCTTGCCTCGCACTTGCGGGTAGTATTCGCATGCGAGAGACTAGCCGGCGAGCCCATATCTCCGCGAGACTGTTATGAATCGATCAAAGCTTATCCTTGTAACTGCGTTTGCGCTTCTCTGCGCGCCTTTTTCTGTATTGTCGGCTGACGGTTCTTATGCGCTGATAAACGCCAATTTATTTGATGGCGTTGACGACGACATCACTGAAAACGCGACCGTCTTCGTTAAGGATGGCCTAATCGAGCGCATCGAATCTGGTGATGTAAACGTACCGAAAAATTACACCATCGTCGACGTCGAAGGCAACTTTCTGATGCCCGGAATGATCGACGCTCATACCCACATCGATACGGTTGAACGGGCAAAGCGAGCATTGGATTCTGGCATCACAACCGTTCGCAGCGCGAGCGTCAGTGCTTTTCAGGATGTGGCACTGCGCGAACTGGTTCGCACAGGCAAGTTGGCCGGTCCAGAGGTAGTCGCCGCCGGAGTGTACGTAACCCCGGAACTTGGCTCGGGTGCACTCGCAGATCCTCGCCTCGCAGAGCTATACGACGGCGTTAATAGTGATGATGATCTGCGCCGGCTCGTCAACATCAATGCGGACCGCGGCGTAGACGTTATCAAAGCGCGTGGCACGCAACGCGCGGGCCTGCCAAATACGGATCCCCGACAACAGTCTTACACCGAGCGACAATTGCGCATAATTGTAGAAGAGGCTGCTAAGCACGACATTCCAGTGCTTGTACACGCGCATGGCGATGAAGGCGCGCGCGCCGCAGTGCTGGCGGGTGCCCGCAGTATCGAGCACGGGACTTACATGAGTACTGAAACGCTGGAGTTGATGGTTGAGCACGGCACCTGGTTTGTGCCAACCCACGTAACAATCGTGGATCTTGTTGAAGAGCGATTCCACTACGTACTACGCCTGCGGGGCAGGCACATGGTGCCGCAACTCGAAAAAGTGATGCGCGAGGCATACGAGCTCGGCGTCAAATTTGCGACCGGCGCGGATAACTATTATGAGGAAGAATCAATTAATCGAATCTCTATGGAGATTCAGGCTTTCGAAAAGATCGGCATGAGCCGTTTCGAGGCGCTGCAGGCGGGCACCATCAATTCAGCGGAGTTGTTGCGTGTCGATGATCGTACTGGCCGCATCGCAGTAGGATTTGAAGCCGACATGATCGTTGTGCCGGGAAATCCACTTGAAGACCTTCGTGCGCTTGAAGATGTTCTGATCGTGATGAGCAATGGTCAACTTGCTTTGAAGCGCATCCCGTTTGGCGTGACCGATTGAAGCGACGTTAGCTTGCGCTAGAGTTGCCGCAATTCAGAACTGAGGGTTTTAATTCTGAAGCCCTTCCAAATTGAGCCGCAACTACATCGACACGATTAGTCCAGTGACGCGTGTCGTATATCGCGCTTAATTTGTCATCATGATGATTTCGTCGTCAAGTCCGGTCATTTCATAGCGTGCGAGAGAAATCGGAATGCTGTCGATCAAATTTAGTTGATCGAAAAAATCTTTCATTCTGAACTCTTCGCCACTGTCTTCTTTTTGTTTAGCGAAATCTGCGAGCGCTCGCTCAAGCAGGTATTTTCCGGTTATGTAACTGGTTCCATAGCCGGGTTGTCGCAAATACAAATGTTGCTCGAATATTAGTAGTTCTTTTTCTGTCTTCATCCACCCGCGCGGCGTCCAGTCTTGATGAATACCACCGGCTTGCTCCATCGTCATCTCGTTGGCGTGAGCATACAATGAGCCCAGCCCTCGGGCAGCGCGTTGCGCCAGCATGATCCAAACGAGTTCGCGTGACCGTGGTCGGTCGTCGTAGAGGCCGGCATGCATGAACATCTCTTCAACACCTGTTGCGGTACCTTCATTTCGACTGTCGAAAATGTTGTACAACAGTGCACCTTGCCTGACGGGGCTCGGATGCGGCTCTAAGTCCATGCGGGCGAGTTCCATCCAATGGTAAAAATGCGTGAATAACGGCGCGGGGTCATAGTGCGCTGCGATCGAGAAAAAGTTTCGTTGCTCCTCCGGAACAAACTCTCCCATATGTGCCGCAATTGCCGGTTTCATGTAAGACGTTAATGTGAGGATTTCTTTCTCGCCTAAGAAGTTGATGATGCGGTCAACCGCTTCCTCGGCGAGCAATTGGTATTCTTCGGAATTACTTGCTGCGATCAGCGGCGGCAGATCGTGGTTCCGTTGCTCTTCGAGCTTCAGTGACGACCACGCACGATCAAGTTCTCGTTTGAGCAAGCTCACTTCTTCTTCCCAAGTGAGTGGCACCAAATGTACGTTCTGCTGGTACCAGGTGTAGTTGTCCTTGCCGATGCCGGATGAACCTGTCTTGGAGGGCGATTCTGCTTCAAGAAAACTGACGAGCGATGCGGTGGCTGTCTTTGCGTCTGCGATTACCTCGCGCAATTCGCGACCAGCTCCGCCGCCCGCCATCTCCAGCACGAGATCCAATTTATTGATTTGGGATCGAACATCCCGAATGCCCGTGATCCAAAGATCGCGTGCGTTGCCGGTTAGGTTCTGCTGCGCTTGAGCCATCAGCGGCGCGATTGCGCTCAGCTCTCCGATCAGGCGCGTTTCCGCTTCATTACTTAATGGAAAGTCATAGGTCCAAATTTCAACAACGGCATGATTGGTCGGACCTTCATGTGCGGGCACGTCGCTGCGGTTCATCCACACGGTGTCGTAATAAGCAGGATCGCGCACCCACGGTTGGAGTATGCGGTGGTTAAAATCGAAGCCGTTCATTTCGGCGCGCACCAGGTGCCAATCGACTTGATCTGAAATTTCCCAGCTATCGATCTCCATCGTATTTAATCGCGCACGGAGATTGAGGAACGTCTCATAGCGGCGTTCAAATGTGCCAGCGGTATAATCGGGTGCTCCGTCACGCAGCGGAGGCGCCTCAAATGCTCGCCATTCGCCAAACAGTTCAACCAAGTCGTCGGGTTCACTTGAATTCGCGAAACCCGAAGCAAACAAAACCGCCAGAAAGATAATTGTTCTATTCATGAATGTCCCCCGTATACAGCAATTATACTCGTCTGGCCGGCGGTGACTGTAGGAATGTACGACCTTATTGAAAACTTCGTGTACCTTTAATTAACACCGAGGGTCAAAAATTGAATAATACTATCTATCCGCTCTTCCCTTACCCGCTTGTGGTCAGTGGCAAGAAGTATGAATTTAGCAGTGCTGAGAACGACTACATTTCTAAGTTGGAGATGATTGACAACATCGGCAATTCAATGTCGAAAAACGATAAAATCCTAGAGGACAACGAACTCTCTGATCTGAAGGCTTTTATTGATGAGCAGGTGCTTAACTATAAAAAGAATCTGCTTCAACTTAAAGATGAAAACGAAATATATATCACCCAATCCTGGCTCAATAATTCAAATACCAGCCAATTTCACCCAAGACACAAGCACCCCAACAGCATAATCAGCGGTGTGCTGTTCCTAGATCAGAACAACGACGGGCACTTACCTCCGATTAGATTTCACCGGACGCTGCAGATGTATCCGGTGGACTTTAGTTTTACAGAGCTGAATGAATTCAACGCGAGTAGTCGGGAATTCGATACCGAGCAAGGAATGCTCATGTTGTTTCCTTCTCTTTTGGAACATGATGTTGATAAAAATACGTCGGACCGAACGCGATCTTCGATTTCATTTAACACTTTTGTTCGCGGCACGATTGGCGGTAAGGAGCAGTTGACGAAAGTGACGATTTCCTAGCCTACCGACTGTCATCGCGAATGCCTATATTGCCGGTTGGCTGACGATTCATTGCCAACCATCGGTACTCGCGAGCGTAGCGACTCAATCAAAGTTTAGCGAAGATGGATTGCGTCGTCACTCCGTTCCTCGCAATGACGGAGGGGTTGTATAAAGCGCAACGCCTCTATCCTAAGCCGACGTGTCGTCATCGCGAGCGTAGCGACGCGATCCATTCAACGATTAACGAAGCTGGATTGCATCGTCACATTGTTCCTCGCAATGACGGAGGGGGTGTGGGGAGCGTTATCGGCGCATTCCGACGTACGCCTTTATGACTTCCATGACGTCGTCGCTAACAAACGTGAGTTCCCAGTCGCCGGTTCGTTTCGCGCCAGGGTACAGGGCCCCTCGATAGATGTTCTGTTCCGTTTTTAACGTCAGCACCAGCGTATAAGGTGCGCGCAATTTATAGGGTTTGTAGTCATCAAGATTATTCAAGGCCCGTTCAACACCTTCCCGAATCTGTTCACGGGCAACTTCCGGGTGCAGGTTTAGAGCTGCCGCACCGATACCCTCTTTAACGGCAACTGTCTCGACATTGCCCAGCAATTCTTCTGCCTGATCGCACACGGCTTTGTCGCCGGCAACAAAAACAACGGGAACGTTAAAATGACCCGCCATCAACGCGTTGTAGCCCGTTTCAGGCATCGATAAACCATTGATGGACACGTCTGTGACGTTTCCGGACGACGTGTGGTCCAAAACTCCGTTTGGCGTTCCTGCCCTGGCGTGATAGCCGATGTAAATTGCCGCATCGAAACTCGCATCCAAGCCCTCCATCATGTACATGGGGCCTTCGGACCAGTCGCGCAGTAGCTTCGAATTTCTATTCAACATTTCCGGCAGAAGATTCAATGCCGATCCATGTGAATCGCGAACGATAATCTCTGTCGCACCGGCGGCCAACGCACCTTCGATTGCAGCGTTAGCTTCGCGGGTCATGGTCTGCCGGAAGTAATCATAGTCCTTGCCACTTCGCGTCGCGTCGGCAACATTGACGACACCCGTAATGCCCTCCATATCGACCGATATGAATACTTTCAAGCCGTCATTAGACTGACCGTGTGCAGTGCCGATGAGCGTGAGTGCGAAGATCATTCCTCGTAACGATATTTTCCACATATTTCCTCCAAGTCGCGTGTGCGGCGTAATTCTGTGAGTTGCTGTTATATCGCCGGTTAGTGTCGTTGTGATTAGAGCGGCGGCGGCGTCTTGTCCGTTCAGCTTCTTGCTTATCAGTAGCCCTTTTTCATGTCGATAACATTCAGTAGTTTGTCGCCCGCGATGTAGCGCCGCAGATTCTCTCTGTAGAGCAGCCACACAGTATCTTCATGCTTGTCCGAATAGTCGGATACGTGCGGCGTGATAATGACCCGCGGTAATGTCCATAGTGGATGTCCTGGCGGGAGAGGTTCAGGTTCGAGTGCCTCGAGCGCTGCCCCTGCAATTTTGTGCTGTCTAAGAGCATCTACCAAATCATCATTCACCACGTGGCCACCTCGTCCCATGTTGATGAAATAGGCAGAGGGTTTCATAATTTCAAAAAACTCGGCATTGAAAATTTTGTACGTCTCTTCCGTCAGAGGAAGCTGTGCAAGCACAACGTCAGCCTGCGCAGCTAAGTCATTGAGTTCGTTCGCGAGACCAACATAATCAACGAAATCTGGACCGTCGCGACTGCTGTTGCGTGTCGCGATGACTCGCATGCCGAGTGCATTCGCCCGTCTAGCGATTTCTATGCCAATCGTACCAAGGCCTGCGATTAGTAAAGTGCGGCCATCCAGTTCCCAGTCGATGTGCGGGTCTTTAACTCTGTCGGTAAACGATCGGCCCCAGATTCCTTGGTCTTGTCGACGTATGTGAATATCCACGCCCTGAATCAGGGCAAGCATCAATGACAGCGCATGCTCGGAAATGGCGATTGAGTTAACACCGCGCTGGCTCGTCAGTACGGTGCCTCGCTCCTGCATCAATTCATGTGTCCGGATTGATTCATCCCCGCTACTGTAAAAGCAACGCTCGACGCCGCTGCTGCTTGATTGTGTCCAGTGGGTTTCCGGGCCGAATGCAAATATGAACTCCGGGCTACAGCCAATTCCGAGCACAGCTTGGGCATCTTGTAATGCGCCGCTTTCGATCGCTTCGTTAGCCGTCTTGAAAGCCACGAATTCGATACCGGGTGCGATTTTGGAAATCCAGTCGAGGCGAGCCTCTGTGGTTCCGAGCGAGCCCGGCCCGTAGATGTCACGAACAACGATTTTTTTAATCGGAGCCCACTCGGGCAGGTCGCGCATTGCGACAGGTCCCTCGCGCATATTGTAGTGATCGATCAGCCGTCGTTCTGCCGCATCTAACTCCGCTTCTGTTGGAGCGTTCGATTGTGTCAGCGCAACCGATCCGGCGAACAGGATCAGCGCTGTTGCGAGAGCCGCGGCTAGCAATGGATGCACAAATAGTGTTCGAGACATGGGTCGGATCCTCGTTATGCCATCGGTTCTTAGTGGTCCGCTGAACCGCGGGTTCAATACTATCAGCACGATCATGAAATTGACTCAGTGTTTTTTGGAGATCCGCACTTCAGTGGAGAAAGCGGCATTTATCGAGGCCAGTACGTACGGAATTTTGCTGCCGCTTCCCGAATTCGAAACACAATTGCAGCATTAGTTTTGACGTCGTGACGGGCTGGGGCCTGATTGAGGGCGTTGGGTGCCATGTTCCGAAGGATTGCCCAGGAGAGTCGCCGAGATGAGGGCACTTCTTAACAGTTTTAAAAGGATCTCTTGAATTTGGCTAGCGCGACAATTTTCCGCTTCCTCCGATAATAATATCAAGGCCTCCGGGTCGTGAGCGCATCGTTGCGATTTGATGGTGTCCGCGATGTTGGGCACCGAAGTGAAGGTCGTGATCCAATGACACTCGTTCTGCTGTTACATATTATTGTTCAGCGCGGTATTCTCCGCACCGACCTTCTTTAGCAGTCTCCCAAAGGACCAAAAATGCTCAATGGAAAACACCTAATTGCCGGCGAATGGGTTGGCAGTGACGAAACTTTTGGCAACGCCCCGATTGATGGCCCGGTGGATCAATTTGCTGTTGGCACATCCGCGCACGTCGATGCGGCGGCTCGTGGCGCAGAGCAAGCGTTCCTTACGTTTGGTTACTCAAGCAGAGCAGAACGCGCCACGTTTCTTCGCCAGATAGCGACTGAAATTGAGGCGCGCGGTGATGAGATTACCGCAATAGGCATTCGTGAAACGGGACTGCCGGAGATGCGACTGAATGGCGAGCGCGGCCGAGCAGCTGGCCAGTTTCGCCTTTTCGCCGACTACCTGGAAGCCGGCGACTATCTTGATCGACGGCACGATAAA
>Ga0114993_10003160_pt1 | contig 17378 bp, 33 predicted proteins | sample ArcticOcean_MG_C_FD_87042 | JGI IMG/M metagenome (GOLD analysis project Ga0114993, IMG submission 87042) | Marine microbial communities from western Arctic Ocean - ArcticOcean_MG_CB2_150 | ecosystem: Environmental > Aquatic > Marine > Oceanic | place: Arctic Ocean: Canada Basin | collected...
CCCGCCCGCCCGCACGCACGCCCGCACGCGCCCGCCCGCACGCCCGCGTCACGCGATAGCAACAACCATGCCAATGTCAGTAACTCACATGGGGCCTATTTACCCCACCATGGGGCTTTTTACCCCACCCCAATCTTCAATGATTACAGCTACTTACAAAATCACCCCCAAAAGGTGATGCCTTAGCACCCCACCCCCCATTTCCTAAGTACCCGTAATCATTAAACTTAATATTTGGCACGTTGTCTGCAGAGTAGGTTGGCATGAAGACGATGAACAACAACAACCCAAACCGCGCTTGCAAGCGCTTGCACGGTGACAGCTAGTTAGCCCTTTGCCAAGGTCGGGACGCTAACGAGTTCTCCGTGTGTACGGGGTTGATTGACAAGTTTAGTCTTGAATTAAGGCGCTACGGCGCTTTAGTTGAACACTAAACAAGGAGCAAGAATGGCGATATGCTATCTTGCTGCAGACGATGATGGTGCAGGCACCTATGCGTCAACGCAGCAATTGAAGCGCGAACGTGCAATTGACAAGGTATCCCGCAAGGGAGCGGTGAAGGTACGCAAGCGAAACGGCGGAATTGTTGATTATACGTCTGATTATAAAATCAAGCGTGGGGCAGCAAGTAAAGCTAAACTGTTTAACTATTTTGGCAATGAAAGCGCGGGTGAATCCTCACGGGTCTACCTTGACGCAGCGCGGCATGGCGATGGTAAATTCGATTGTGCCTTGCACTATCAGGGCAAGCTTATTGACAGCTTGCAGGGCGTAAATTCAACTAAAGCAATGGGTTTTGCTAGAGATTACATGGGTATGGAAGCGCAAGGTTACGAAGTATGCACCTATCGCGTTGGAAGTTTCGCATAATGGGGCCTAAGTACCCCACATGGGGTATAAAGGCACCACTAATTGGGGCCTAATCACCCCACTAACATAGGCTAAGTTATTGATATTGCTTGGCACTAAACATGGCACACTAGGTGCATTAAGGTTTGGCATGACTGACGATAAAGCATATTACTTCAACCCCAATACGGGTGAGAGCGGTGAACTTACACCTGTTACGGCAGAGGATTTGGCCTTGTGGCTAAATGATTACGATGGTGATGGTACTGACCCTGAACACGATAGCGATGGCGAAGAGTCGGAAGCTGAATTTGAACTTATGGACATAGGCTAAAAAGGGAGTTGATATGAAAGAATATGAAGTTAATGACTTGCCCAAATTAGGGTGGATTACGATTCGATTTGTAGGGGAAGAAAATATCTACTTTGAGTACATGAATGAATGGTGCTTTTGCAAGGTAGGCTAACAACAACTTAGGAAGGGCAAAACATGAAAGCAATTAATATGTGCTATGGCCGTAAATGGTCAGGGCAAGAGGATGCGGAGTGGAATGATACAGCCGATAAAGTATGGCTAAATCTAAGCTGTGATTTTGTTCCGGCAGCGCCACACGTTGGTCGTGTGAATAATGTGAGAGCGGAGAGCGTAAAGCTCAAGGCAAAATGCAAGCAAGTATATTGGAGCTTTTTACCTGCTCCGGTGAAGCTTGTGCGAATCTTAACGGGAAGGCGATAATATGGGCAAGTACAAGGGTAGAGCGCGACTAGATAAGGAGCGCAAGCGAGGGGAGGGTTGGGTGCGTCAACAAGCGCACCTAAACCTAAGCCTAAAGGAAAAGGTTGAAAAATCGGCTTCTCGTAGGGGATACTCGATAAAGGAAACAATACGCAATCTGTATCCCATAAAGGGGGATAATAAGGAACGCGCACTGATTCTGAGAACTCGTGTGGCCATTGTGGCCGTGCTACATGAAGCACTAGCCAAGGGTGATGACGTATGGCAAGCGTTATACTATAACGCACTGCATCATCCACAGGATTGGGACAAATTAGATGGTTCACACCTAAAATCGGTAAAACCATAAGGGGAAACAAGATGGATAAGATATTAAGAAAGACTGCGTGGTTTTTGGCTACGCACATTGACGATCATTTGCGTAATAACGCGAAAAAACGCATGGCGCAGCGCCTAACGTATGAAGTGGGAATCGAGGAAGTAATCTTCGAGGGATTAACCAAGCTAGGATTAGGGGAGATAAAAGATGACGATATACAACAGGGATGAAAGCATAAGTGCGAGATTGCTAGGCTTCATTCAGGACAAACCTGCGTATAAGGTACAGCTTCAGGAACTAGGGGATGTTGACCTAATCACTGACCATCTGACAGAAGATCTGCTAGGGCTGCTGCACATGATGCGGGAACTCATGGTAGACCAATGGGTAACGGCAAAGGGTATTGCCTATGGGACAAGGCAGCTTCTGCGCTTTGTCCATGAAGAAAGCTTCGACGATTTTATAGATAGGGTGGATGTGAAGTGGATAGCGGAACACCTAGCATCAACTGAGTAGTTTGATGAACCTTAAAAATAGGAGATAGAATGTATTTTGATAGATTTGACATAGTCGAGGCCCATTATTGGTTTTGTGCTGATTATCATGGCGGGCAAGGTTGCCCCCTGTACGCTAAACTTTGCAGAATAAGCGAATATTATACGCCATCGCCATTGGCAAAAAGTTGGATTGGCAGTCAACCAAGCGAGAACGCTCAAGAAATATATGGTGATTTAGTTGCCGAACAAGGCCGCATTTAGGAGTAAAAATGAAATTGGGGGAAACATGGCAAAGATTAAGAAGTCAACGTACGTGTTATGGCGTGGGCCTAGTATGTACAATGGTGAAGAGATTCGGGTGGTAGTCTCGAATCTAAAGACAAAAACCGCCAACAGCAAGATTGGAAACATGGCGCAAATTTGGATATTGCCCGATAGTCGGGACAAGCTAACCGATATCATGGCAAGGGGGGACGATGTAAGCTATTGCGGAGAATGCCCATTGCGGTGGTTCTTAGCGAGGCAGAGAAAAAAGGCAGGTGAGCAGGACAAAGGCAAGTGCTATGTGACGTGGATATATGCACCAAACAATGTGCATAAGTCAACGCATGACAAGCCAACCGAATGGGAGGAAGGGCTGCAAGCAATACGGGATGTGGACAGGGACATCAGGGTAGGCGCAGCAGGGGATATGGGGGCAGTACCGCCCAAGCAAACCAAGGAAATTTACGAGGCGATAAATGGCTAAGAGAAGATTCAGCAACTATACGCACAATTGGGAAAATGCACCGCATCTTGCGAACTTCGCAATGGCAAGCATAGACCCTTACATGGATGAAGGGGCAAAAGATAGGGCCAAGGCGCTAGGCTTTAGAACCTTCAGGATTATAAGCAACCTGAACCAAAAGCAAGATGATGAAATACTCTGCCCGTCGAGCGCGACACTAGAGGTGGCGAAGACAACCTGCAGTGACTGTGGGCTATGCGATGGGAAGCAGGGAGAGACAGACACGCGAAAGAATATCGTGGAAGTAGTACACTAAACAAGGAGGGAAAAAATGGATAACATGCAGCTAAAAATTGAAACCCACAACAGCTACGGGTTCGATGGAACCCTGTGCTTGGATGTGAGCGGGCATCCATGCGAGGTGCAGAACTATGTGGATGAGTACATCGAGACTTATCCTCCGCATAGATACCGAACCTATCAAGTGTCTTCGTACAAGGCACCGAATGGTCGGTTTGTGGTATGTCTGTGCCGGAAAGTACAGGTAAGGGGGGTCGATAATGAAACTGACCGATGATGTCTTGGCTATGCCGGACACAGACCCACGGGATTTAATCGTGGGTGGAAGCACTGCCAAGAGCAGGATGTATATGAGTGCGCCGATGCGTTACTTGTTAGCGCATGGTCACCTCAAAAGGGCGAGGGTAGACACTACTCAGCCGAACCAAATGTTCGATTGCGAGATGCTCGACTATGGATGCGGGAGAGGTGACGATATACGTGACCTGCTTCAGGAAAATATAAAAGCGTTTGGCTATGACCCCTACCATATCGATGCAAAGTGGACTTTAGGGGTCAAATGGCCGCTAGTAACTTGCATCTATGTAGCCAACGTGCTAGGGAGAAAGGAGGCGAACAGCCTAATAGGGGATATACAAAATATACTGCGTCACGATGGCGTTGCCTTTATGGCAATAAGAAATGACTTACCTGAACTAGGTGCGCGTGGCAGGAACTGCACACAAACGCCATGGAAAATAGAGTTTGGTTCAAGGGGTTCGAGCGAGTACCACATGGGGCAGACCCTGTACAAGAGTCCGGGGTTCTACATCTACAAATTTGGAAAGGGAGACAAATGCAAAGTGGCTTAAGCAAGGAATACATCAGGGGTTGGGAGAGATTCCACCATTGGTTACACAATAATTATGGGGATGAAGCCAATCGGTGGCAACGAAACGATACAGTTCAGAAAAAAGAGGAAGGAAAAAAAGATGAGCAATCTAAACAGAAATAATGAGGAAAAAGTAGTAACGGAGCTTGAGTTCTGCGTAGGGGTAGGCATGAGTGTGATGGACGATCTTATGGTTAAGGTGGAGCATCTACAGGAGATTCTCTATGCTGAGAGCATGATGCCCCCCGCAATGGCTAAGTGGGTAAACCAATCCATCTGCAATGGGGCCATGTGGCTAGGCGAGGGACATTCCCTGTGCGGAGAAAACGAGAGCGCAGTGGATATCTACGCTCAAGCACTGACACGACTACGCAAGCGTATGGCAGATGCTAACAGTCCGGGGAGTGACAAATAGATGTGGAACCATCGTCACGAGAACAACCATAGGGCAGCGCTAAAATACTTAGCGTCTAGCAAGTATAGGAAGTCTGTAGAGGGGCGAGTAGCACTAAGGGTAAGGATTGCCTTGGCCTTAGTGTCACTCTCCGCAGCAGCCTTCCTCCACTTCTACATAGGGAGATAGCATGATAACGCAAAGTGCATTAAAGAAATATCAGCAGTGCGAACAGATGTACAAATACAGGTACATCGACGGGTATCGGGAGATTGTCCGGTCAGATGCCATGACGCTAGGAACTCTTGTCCACGCAGGGCTTGAGTGCTTCCTGAAGGAGCAGGATGTGGTACACGCTGTGTGGCACATGGAGCAGGTGGCGCAGGTGGAAGAAGATCTGCCCGAAACCCACCTCGTCATAGACCAAGCGATGATGCTGCTGCGCGGATACTACAACAAATGGTATGATGAACACCATGCAAAATACGAAACGGTGTCGGTGGAGGAGGAGTTCGAGGTCAAGTTGGGAGGTCAGAAATTCGGAGGAAAAATTGATGGCCTGATTAGGGAGAAGGAAGGTGGTAGGCTTGTGCTTATTGAGCATAAGACATCCGGCGATAGGACTGCCACTAGCATGGGAGGAACCTATTGGAAACAGCTAAACAGCGGTATGAACATACAGCTTGTCCTGTATCAGGAGGCTATGAGAAAAAAATATGATGACGGTTCCGACAAGCCGCCAAAAATATTGTATGACGTACTTTATAAAAACAGACCTAAGATGAAGGACTTAGAAGACATGAGGGTATATTATATGTCTAGCTATGCCCCCTTCTACAGAAAAGAGCTTTACTATACCGATGAAGAACGCTATAAAGCATTGTGGGATTTGGAAGTCCAAGCAAAAAGAGTAAGCGACAGAGAGAAAGACGGTTGTTGGACACGGAGTACCTCCAACTGTCGCAGTGGGTTTGGGCTTTGCCCTTACTTTGATGTCTGTCAGGGTATGGCAGAACTCAACACTGCAACTAATCTTGAGTACATGGATGATCTACATCCTGAATTAAATATAACTAAGGAGGAGAAATGAGCAGGTTTTCACTAAACAAATCAAAGGAGAAGCGCATCAAACCACCACCTAGATTAATGATAATCGGAGATCCCGGAATAGGGAAAACCACTTTTGCCGCGAATGCGGAGAGTCCCATTATCATTGCTACGGAGAGTGGTGCCATTGGAACAACTGTTCCTACGCTGCCAACGGACGGCGTGTGCAAGACGTGGGACGACGTGGTTGCATCCGTGAAGGTTCTTCAAGATGAAGACCATGACTTTAAAACGGTAGCCATCGACACCTTGGACAACATGGTTTCTCTGCTAGAGAAGCACATCTGCCAAAGAGATTTCGATGGGGTATACAACTCCTCTCGTGGGAAAGAGGGTTTCAATTCATTCGGTAAGGGGAATGCTGCGGTGGCTCAGGAATTAAAGAAGTTCCTGCATCAAGATCTTGATGAGCTACAGTGGCGCAAGGGAATGCAGATAATTCTGCTCTCGCACACAGGTCAGGCTAAGGTTTCGAGTAGCCTAAGCACTGATTGGACTGCTGTTGCCGCAAGCATCCCCAAAAACTCACTAGCAGTAGTGAACTCTTGGTGTGACCAAATAGGTCACGCTTGCACAGACGTGCGGGTTATACAGAGGGAAGGGGAAAAGAACAAGGCACAGTCTGTTGGGTCTGACCGATGGCTCGTGTTTGAGCCTGAGCCGGGGAGACTAGTGAAGAGTCGTGTGGGCTATGAAATGCCTAGCAAGATTCCACTGTCTTACGGGCAGTATCTAGAGGCCATGGGAGTGGATATGCAGAAGATAGAGATAGCCACCACCATGACCCTCATCGAATCTTTAGAGGAGGATGAAGATGTAGTATCTGCTGCGCTGAGGAGCGTACAGAAAGAACTTAAGAATGGAGAGATTGATATCATAACGCCGGAGATTCTGAGCAAGTTAGAGCTTGGCAAAATTAAACAGTTAAACAATTGGCTAAACACCAAAGCATAGGAGAGCTTAATGATTACTTATCCTGATGGAAAAAGTACAGTAACTGCAACTGCAGCTAACTCAGACACACCATTCGTGTTCCCCAAGGGGGAGTATGACTATTCGGTAACGAGCGTAGGGTACAAGACCTACCGCACAGGGACACAGGGCATCGAGATTGAACTCGAAGGTCTGTACAGCAGCGGGAAAACTTTCCGGTGCTTTGACCGGGTCTTTCTCACAGAGAATGCGATGTGGAAGCTAGACCAATTCCTGTCGGGGTTGGGACTGACCAAGCGTCCTGAGAATGAGGATGAATTGCACGGTTTGATGGGGCGCAAGGGTCGCGCAGTCATGGGGCCAAACGACGATGGCTATCCAAAGGTCATCAAATATCAGGAAGAGGAACGAGTGGAGGATTGGTCAAATGTTGGCCCACCACCCATTCAGACCTCAGAAGACGTACCATTCTAGACAGATACTTCACTTGAGTATTCTGTAGAGTATGGTAGTTTACTGATGTGGACATAGCCTGACGTTCCCTTCCTTCCTTACCCCTTGCGTCAGGTTATGTCCCATCTTAAGGGGGAAATATGGATTACGAGACAGAACTAAAAATGAATCCACGGAGGGATACCTCCCTACCCGCCGCCTTAGCGGAACTAACAAGTAGCGTCAAGGAATTGACGCTTGCTGTTTTGAACCTAAAAAAAGAAAGTGGGTCAAAGAAAAAAAGTATTAGTAAGAATAAGAGAATTAATTATAAAGATAATATTAATATATATAATAGCAGGGAACGTGCCATAATGGATGTGGTTGAATACTATAAAGAAATTCATCCTAAATCCAAGGCAGGTTTGAATCCTAAAAGCCCCACGTACAAGTCAATTAATGAACGCTTAACGGAGGGTTATTCGGTTTCCGATCTTACGGAGGCTATCGATGGGATGCACAAGTCACCGTTCCATAACGGACAGAACAAGAACAAAACCAAGTTCCTATCGTTGGAGCTTTGCATGAGAAACTCAGACAAGGTGGATGGATTTCTTATGATGAACAGGGACACTACGCCAAACGTCAGCGTCAACACGCTCAAGACGGTAGAGGCAATGAAGTCTTGGCTAAAGGAGGATTGATGAAATTTTTTAAGAGTAGATTTAGATGGATCAACCTGCTCATATGCAGGTGGTTCGGATGTGCCATGACGCACGTTAGCGCGATGGCTTTTGAGGAAGGTAACATCGAACCTGAAGAGATTATGCTCATCTGCCCTCGATGCGATCAGGCTCACTGCCATGAGTGGCCGCACTCCGGTCAGCTTATTGGTCTTGAGGATGTCGATGTGGAGTTCAGCGCCGACTTCAATGTGGACAGGAAAACACTACACTAGGAGGATAAATGGCAATAGCATTAACAACACTAGGAGCAGACTGCGAGTGGAGTCCCTTTGATGTAGCCATGAATATGGCTAAGGGGGATTCAGGTTCGGGGTCGGTGAGAACGCAGCATGACATGACATCTGAAGAGATCGAAGCGCTAGAGGAATTGTACGATGCTAAGATCAGGATGGACGTGGAGGTGCTAGTACATAACCCATGGGACAGAGTGTCTGTGGAATCAGGATGGTTCACACAGCGCAAACTGTTTCGAGAGAAACAAGCAGAGAAAGAGAATGAACAAAAGTGACAAGCGGAAATTTGTTGAGGTGCTTACATCGCTCAGTGATCTCTATGATGCGTCGATCAGCGAGAACTCTATCCAACTTTATTGGGATATTCTTCAGAAATATTCCATTGATGAGTTTGTTCTTGCTGCTAAGTCTCACGCATCAGCGTCGAAGTGGATGCCTAAACCTAGTGATTTTATCGATAGCTTGGAGAGTGCTGCCCCAAGCTCAGAGGAGAAGGCTATCGTGGCGTGGGCTGCGGTAACATCCTCAACGAAGTCGATCGGGGGCAATACATCTGTCAAGTTCGACGATCCGCTTATACACTCAGTGGTCAGAAGTTTGGGAGGGTGGTCAACGCTATGCGCTAGTTCGGCCACATACTTTCAGACTACTATGAGGCGGCAGTTCATCGCTACATACCAAAGTATGTATAACTTATGCGTTTTGGGGCTTAAGGTTGATGGACTGCTTCCTCTACAAGGTAGAGATAAGAACAGAGAGGTAGAGGTAAAGACACAGATACCAAGCGGCCCACAGCACCTTCTGCTGAAGGCTCAGGAAAAAGAATTACTCACGGAAGGAGGGACAGATGGCAGTAGGGTTAAGCGCCTCATATCAGGAGTATCAGAGGCTACGAAAATCCATAGCAATTCACGAGGACTACATAATGAAGTTCTCCAAGCAAAAAAGACAAAACGAAAAAAGGGCAAAGGCGTTGATGGGGATGATTGAACGCAGACTCGACAAGAAGGCTGCGCGGGAGGAGGAGTTGGAATATGTTAACTGTGACATTAAAAGAATGGAAGCACATGAGCGAGAAGGAAAAAAGGGAATGGAAGGAGTTCTACGAGAACAAAACAAACCCTGCTCTTGATGATAAACCATGGGAAAAATACAAGGGCGGCTACTTACCAAAACGAAAAAAAATAGAGGACATTCCTTGGGGGGAAAAATGACACCACGAGAATCATTTGAAACAAAAAAGGATTTATCCAACGAGCTAGATGCGCTAGAGAGCTTGGGAGTCAGCGAGAGGTACAGCTTTATGAAGCTGCCCGTGTCCTACCGACTAGACTATGCCATGATACGCAAGAGGCCGGGTGACCAATGGTTCGGCGCTAGTATTCTCTCCTTCATCGAGATCAAATGCAGGAGCGGGAAGAGCGCAGACAAGGTGGAGTTCTCCATCTCCGCGCTCAAGATTACCCACGGGATGCTACTGTGCAAAGCCACGAGCAAACCCTTTCTTCTTGTCATCAAGTGGACAGATGAAACCCTTGTAGGCAACGTGGCAGAGATCGATTGGAAGGTTCAGATGGGTGGACGTGTCAAGACTCAGAGGGACTCTGCTGACATCGAGCCGATGCTTACGTGTAACATAGAAAAGAGTTTCCTCACACCGGAGGCATTCTTCAGCCGGGGCAAGAAGTAATGGACAAGATTCTAGAAAAGGTTATAGACATCTTGGTGTTCATTACTGCCGCCATGTTTTTAGCATTTCTTTTATTTATAACAGCAGGAGGATAAGATGGGAAGACGGTCAAGAGTATACAACACATATCACCTCGCAACCACAACAGAGGCGCTGACGGAGCGTCTTATCGAGGTTGTGCAGAAGGCACAGGATGACGAGGTCACTGAGGTAACCGTCCCGGTCAAGCTCATAGAGGATTCACTTGGGGAGATATTAGTGTTGGGTAACAAGTGATGGGTGGCGCAAGCAGCAGACGCAAGGGTCATAACTTCGAGCGAGAGCTTACCAACATACTTAAGGCGCGGTTCCCCCAACTCGACATCAAGAGGGGATTGGGACAGACGCGAGTTGGCAGCGAGTGCGCTGATGTAGAGATGCCTGACTTTTGGATTGAGGCCAAGCGCGGCAAGCGCACCAACATCAAGGCAGCAATGCGTCAGGCTATAGATGACAGTAGCTCTTCAGGCAAGGCCCCCGTTGCCGTGTGCAGGGACGATGGGAATATTCAGCCCACCGTGACTATGCTGCTCATAGACTTTATGAAATTATTGGAGGATCATTTCGATGCAGAAATTTACAGAAGGCTTGAAGGTCATCCCCGTCCTAGTAACGATGACGATAGCGGGTTGCAGCCTCCCTACTGAGGTGCTGTGCGAAAACCACTGTTGGCATATCAGGGACTGCGCTTCGGATAACGATCCCGCACACAGGGTAGACAGTCTTCTGTCCGTGGATGAATGCTTCTTGGACTGCCAAGACAGGTGGTCACATGGTCAGCTTAAGGATGCCTACAGCGCCCACCGAAAGCTGTCCCGTGACCGCGAGATGAACCGTGGCGTATCGGGGTGCGAGTATATGTTCTACTTCGCAAGGCGCTATGGGGATGGTGCTGAGTGCATCGAGGGTGTGCAAAGCGTTGCGGTTGATGGTAATCTTTATGACTGTTATGTTAGGTGAGGGGCGAAGAGTATATTCCATAGCTGCGGGTTTAGGTTCCTGAACAGGAGTGTTCCTTTGGCTATGTTCTCTGCAAGGTCTTCGTTGCATATAGGCACGATGCCCGACATGGCACCATACTCTTTGCTCCTATCATGCATCCACATTCCCTCTAAGAGGACGTGCCATATCTCATGCAGGAGGGTGTGCCGCATGGCGGTATAGTCTAGCTTAGAACTAACGGTTACGGTTCTCTTCTCGAAGTCAGTTACCCCGTCAAGCTCCTCGCCATCCTCTATGATTGTCACAGCAGATAGGATGGCGAACGATGCCCACCCACAGTGCATATGACTCACGCCGCCGCGCCGCAACTCCTCGAATAAGTCCATCCTATCGTTTGGACTTCTTCATTTTCTTTTTAGCTAGGGAAGGATATGCCTTCCTTGCTGCCTTCTTTATACCGGATGGCTTAGGTGCGTTGTGAGCAAGCTTTATCGCTGACTTTGCACGGGACTTGGTGTTGATCGGATAGCTGCCTTTGGGTGCGCCTCCCGCAGTACCCGCAAACTTCTTCACCCCCTTGTACTTTCCCACGTTAGACCCTCCCGGTTTCTTCCGTGCCTTTTTGATGTATGATTTAGTTAGGGCCATCTTGTTCTCCTTTATGTTCAAAGATGAATCCGCTATTTAGCATAGCCGATACTAGATTGTCTGCATTTCTTAGTTTATTATGGAGTGGCCTAGAATCTGTCCTGATATTGTCCATATATAGGAACTTGCCGGGACAGACCTTCATGGGGTCATTAGAGGCGTAGGCAAGCTCAGTGTGACCCATTATATCAAATCTACCTAGAAAAGCAGTGAGGATGCCACAGAGGGATCGTACGGCCTCCTTTTGATAGGGGGTTGGGTGGTCAATACTGAAGTCACCTCGAACGGCTACGGCAATGCTGCTTGAGTTCCATCGACGTGCGTGGACACCACATTCATTGAGGGGCATACACTGAAATATCTTGTCAAAGTCTACCACTATGTGGTAAGGGTTTTCCCCACCTGTACCACCAAGGCTGCGGTGGGATTGAAACCAATCACTAACATGGAGTCCAAAATGATGTTTACTATTGTCTCTTGCTTGTTCGCTGCTGCAGTATTCGCACTCGTTGTCAGCGCACTCTAACTCAGGGCCAATGCGGTGGATGATGACATTTTCGGGTTTGATAAGTTTTCTATATTTTATGTCTTGAGCTTCGCTCGTTACATCAATTATATCTACACCCAAATCATCCACCGCATCACCATTCCATTGATACTCCGGCAATAGCACGGAGTTCCTTTTCGCTATCGTTGTAGGTTCCAAAGAGATTGGCGAACAACCGTAAACGCTCAGAAGCTTTGTATTGGTTTCTGACACCTGCTTCAAGACTTCTACCATCAGTCGTGCCATAAAAAGAAGTACATCCCGTACCCACCTTGAGAGCCTTGGCTTCTTCAATCTCTTCTCTTACTTTTTTTCAAGTTTCGACGCTGCCTCCATGGCCCTCATCTTTATTCGGTCAGACTCAAGTTTGATGTGCTTCCCCTTGAGATGCGCCCTGCATACGTTGTACCCCAAGGCAGATAAAACGGAACCCAACACACCGATCAAAGCCAAGAGGGTTCCGTTCTCTATCATCCCCGATCCCTGAACTGCCTCTACTAGGGCAGCTAGTGTCGGTAGAGCGATGCTTGCCGCCATGGCCGCTAGGGTATGCTTGTTCTCCGTAGTATGTTTTCCCTCTTTCACGTACATTTCCTATACACCCATTTGGTTGAGAACGTCAATATCTAAAGTTGTAGCCACGCCCACCCCAAATTGACTGCGTATAACGAAGTCCTTCATGGGTTGACCGGGGGTAACGGTGAAGCTTTGTGACCCTATCACTAGGGGCGCAGCCACAGGAGCTGTTGTTAGGGCCGCGCTCAGGGTTCCATCGGGGTTGGTGAAGTGGACAGTGAGGTTACCTGTACTAACGGCAGTAGAGGATATGTTCACCCTCACCCCATTGTTACCTCCCTTGAGAGTTCCACTGAACAGTGTTGCTACAGCGCCTGTTCCAACCATTTGATTGTTTCGCTGTTGCCTTATAAAAGCATTACTAGCCATTTTATTTTCTCCTTAGAAGGTGTTTTAAGATAGTCTTTATGTTCTCGTTCATTTCATGTTGTAACACCTCAACTCTATCGAGTCGAGTCGCAGTATCCTGAAGGTCACCCCTCACTTTGAGGAACTCCTGCTTCGCCTCTGCCTTGGAGACAAACTTGTACGAAGTGCTACACGGCCCCATGTTGCCGCTAAAGATAGCAATGGCGCTCACTGCCGCCACAACCTTCCCCGCCTGAAGTAGGCGCTCTGTTAATGGATTGAAGTCTGCCATGCCTATACCATCCCCAACGTCATATCCGGTCGGGCGCGTACACCCCACTCATCCCGTTGCACACCTTTTTCCAATGGAGTCTCTGTCCGACTCGCTATGCCAAGAGGCTTGTTGCCCATGGATGTCTGCTGCTCGTCAGGGGCATAGACTACTGCCTGTATGCCATTGGTCAAATCCGCAGTGGGTACTGACCCTAAATTCATATCCGTTATCTTCGCCATCACAAGTTGTTTTTGATAGGGTATCATATGACCGTACCTTTGCCCAATGTCTGCTACAGCTTCCTTGAACTCTATTGCCGACTTGGGTCTTAAGTTGTTGAATACTTCCATGGAGAAGTTGTCCAAGGTTCCATCTAAGAACCTATCATATATGGATGCCTTCGTATTTGCTAATACATTCAGCGCTAATTCTAATCTGTCTATCTCTGCCATTGTCGGTTCAGGATTTCCCTGCATATCGTATCTCTTGGTGAGGATGCTTCCAAGGTACTCCAATTCCTTCTGCGCGTTGAGCTTGATGTGTTCAGCCAAGGGTGCATCCCACATGGCTATTGGCTCATATGCTGCAGTCAGAATGTTGTCGGTATCGAGGGGGCGCTTAACTGCTGCACTTATCTCCCTTGCTCTTTTCCAATATGCATCTCTTCGACTGTCACCTGCTCGATCTCCTTCTCTGTTAACTGCCAACACATCCATTGGGGTGAAGAGTGCGCTCGTGGGCTGAGGCTCCTTGGGTTCCTTGCGCGGTCTTCCCGGCCCCCTCTTCGGTTCCTCTTCCGGTGGCCTGTCCTTAGCCACCTGAGCCTCTGCAGAGAATCGAAGGTACACGCTTCCGGGCGGCACACCTAGTCCCTCGACAAACTTTACAGATGTATCCTTCACCAACTTTCTTCCTGAGTTGATGCCCTTGGTCATCTCACTGTTTACATTGTTTGCCCATTTGGTCATCTTGTTTAATTCGTAGACGTATTTAGACCTAGCCTTTTGGGGTAGGCTGTGAGCATTCAGAAAATTATCTGCCCCTGCTTTTGCCGCCATAAGTCCTATCCTTGATGGCCCTGATAGTCCTAATCGCCTCCCAATAAAATGTATGGGCCAACTCCACAGATCCCTCCATCCCTTATTCTTGGCTGCTGCATTGCTTGTGGAATTAAGGACTGACTCTAGGACATGGAAAGTGCGGTTGCCGTCTACAAAGGCCGCAAGCACCCCGTCACCCGCCACCTCACCCATAGACCACCTTGCGGTACTCTGTATCTTACTCTCTAATTGAGATCTTAATAACTTAAAAGCTTCGTTGTTTACCTTGTTAAGGGTTTTATAGTCCTGCGTGTCATGTCCATAGGTAAGCGCTCCTAGATCAGAGGTTATCGTTTGAGCCTCAGTGAATGTTGTGTTGTCTCCGTTCAGTCTCCAATCCGCAGCTATCTTCTCTGCGTGTTCTATTTCTGACTTGCCCGATTCTTTGAATCTTGATGCGCTATATGGAGTGTCGGCTGTTGGTGCAGGGGCGTTCTCTCTTGCGTGTCTGCGTTTAATGCTAAGAAGAAGGTCATCAGCAGTTTGGTTAAATTCCACGGACTTGGAGCCGGGATGTCGCTTTGCCGGGATTATGTCGTAGGAAAGTCGATCTACGTCTTCTTTAGCCGCCACGATCTCTCCATCAAGAAGTTCAGATTCCGTCTTTGCCCTTTCCCCACTCCTCCTTTCACTCTGACCCATCTCAGTTTTTTTCTGAGCAAGCTTCTTCAAAACCACCCTCTTGATTTTTTCCTCCTTGTAACCTGCACTCTCTGCACTTGGGGGTTTAGGTCTTCCCTTAAGAGCTTCTTTTTCTTGCCTGATGTCACTTCTTTTTGCGAGAACAATCCCCTTTAGTTCAAGTCCCTTCTTCTTTGCGTGAGCAGTAAACAGATCTCTACTAGCTCTTAAAGAATTATATGCAACATCCGCAAGTTCAGCGATTGGTGCGGGTTCAACCTGCTGTGTATAGGCTTTCCTTAAGGGGGTTGCGGGCTTGGCTATAGATCTACTGAATCCCTCTAGAGTTTTCTTCCCGTCAATGGTTACAATTCGCCATCCTAGATCGTCTAAAAGGCTACCCTCAAGTTCAAAGGTTTCCAATATCTCCGCTAATCGTTGCTGAAAAGAGTCATCTAATTCGTTACCCAAAGTCGTAGTTTTCCTGATGGTCACCATGGCTTCCTGAAGCATTCCCCGTTCAAGGTCTAGATCTATATCTTCAGTTTTCCCCGTGTATATGTAATCGTCTAGGTTTAACTCCTTATCTGCCAAGTGTTTATTTGATGCATTATAGGCGTTCCACTCGTCTTCGATTTGTATCTCTTTACTCCTATTATGAACAAGCTGTCCACCGTCACCTGCCCCTGTATCGTGGAGAACCTGCCCCCTCGCCCTCATGACCCCCTCTCCTCCCTCCTCGCTATGTATTAAGTTTAGGGAGTCAAGTTCTCCTTGGTTCGTGTCAAGATGGTCAAGCTCCTCAAGCACTTCCTGCGTAGTGGCCTCTCCTCTCTTTATTCTGTTTATTTTATTTTCGAGTCCTATTCTTTGCTTTTCGGCTATTCTCCTCCTCATAACCGATGCCTCATCTTTGCCCTGAGCCAAATTCTTTTTCTGCTGCTCAAGGTCAGCAAGTCTTTGTATTTTGCTATCAAGGTCTACGTGATGTTCCTTTGCTAGGGCCTCCTCAGCCTCATCTGTTAATGAGTTCTTTGCCCGTTCAGCTTCAAATCTTGCTGAGTTATCTAAGTCGCTTTCTGCTTGGTTCCTGTTTTTCAAAGCCTTCTTCTGCACCATCTGCATACGGGGAATTAGGTCTTCAGCCTTGTCAAAAGCATGCATCATAGGCCCATCAAGTCCGTGATCTCTACCAAACTGAGCATCGTTTAACATGAAATGCAGATTTTCTGCAAAGTCTGTATCCCCTTGCTTGGTTTTCAATAATTTGTTTAGCTTCCGGTTATCAATCACGCCTCCCTTTGTTGCTGCACGAATTATATCCACTGTAAATTTTTCTTGAGGATTCATTCCCACGGTCTTGAGGACAGTCTTAGCCATACCCGACTGTGCATTCAACATCTGACCGGACAAGTCGATGCGAGGTAGCAGGGGAAGAACCTTAGTTACCGGGCCTACTACGGGAACTTTTCTTAGTTTCTCTTGTATGAATCGGCCCCCTGCAGTTGCAGACAATACAAGACCTGTTAGCCCCACATCGAATAAGGCCCCGTCCATGACATGGTTCATAAAGTTTTCAGCAGAGTATTCAACGTCACCGACTATTTTCTTTGTCTCATAGGCACCAACGCTGTACAATGCGCCTGTCGTAGCAGAGTAAGCCGCTCCTTTTGCCGTAGCTGTAGCAAAGGTTCCACCGTTCTTCAACAACATATTGACCATTGGTACGGCAGCAGTCGGAGAGATGTTGAGCGCGGCGATTTTGCCTCCGGTGGTAATTGGCTTGGCTACTTTAAGTGTGGCCTGTGCAAGCTTGGCTGATCCCGTTGCAAGCTGATGGACTCCCCTCATTTGCCAATTAAGGATATCAAAAGCTCCTTTGGCACCCTTTGCGGCGGCTATGACATATTGGTTTCGGGCCATCATTTTTATAAATTCAGGGCCACCCTTGGTCACCCACTTGGGAAGGTGTTTTAGTCCTGCGTAGCCAAGTGCCGTTACTGCAGCGACAGGGGCTGCAGTTGACCCTGCAAGGGCCGCTGCCCCCATCAACCCAAGACCAACACCTAATTGAGTTAATGGAAGGCCATACTCCCACATTTCGACTTCGGCTTTGCGATTCTCTCGAAGCCATGTCACCACCCCACTCAACCCCTGCGTTTCAGCCGCAGCCTCTGTTCCAATCGGCATAAGACCCTTGGTCATACCCAATATCCTTGCCATAGAGTCTGTGTCTATACCATGAATATGTTCATACGCCTCACCTACAAGCTTCTGTTGCTTTTGGTGCAGAGCGGAGGCAGTCTGCTCTTTGGTTGCAAAAGAGTTTCCGTAGAAATTCTGTTCTCCCAACTTTTTATTTATATACCCACCGGACATGGGAGATATGGTTTTATTGTTTTTGTCGAACATCAAATATTCGGTAAGTGCGTCTGCGCCATAGAGAGGC
>Ga0114993_10003161_pt1 | contig 17372 bp, 23 predicted proteins | sample ArcticOcean_MG_C_FD_87042 | JGI IMG/M metagenome (GOLD analysis project Ga0114993, IMG submission 87042) | Marine microbial communities from western Arctic Ocean - ArcticOcean_MG_CB2_150 | ecosystem: Environmental > Aquatic > Marine > Oceanic | place: Arctic Ocean: Canada Basin | collected...
ATTAATTTATTTTCTTTATTCATTTTTTGGTACCCGGGCTGAGAATCGAACTCAAACTTAAAGTTCCACAAACTTTCGTGCTAACCGTTACACCACCCAGGCATTCCTTGTTTTTATATTATTTTTGTGTGGATTTAAAATTATATTATAAATAAATAGCCTAATGGCTATGGAAATACACTCTGTGTACATTTCTGTTTATAATTTTTTTATTAATCATTTTTACCTTTTAGGCTCTTAATAATAATATTCAAGACCTAAATATAGAAAAAGGTTATATTTATTTTTAAATAAAAATCCTTTTTTGAATTTCTAAAATTAAAGCTAATCTATTTTTTTTAAATTAACAGCCGAAGGGCCTTTTGGGCCATCCTCAAGATCAAACTCTAATTTGTCTCCTTCATTTAAAAAACGCATTCCTGCAGCTTTTACTGCCGATGCATGTACAAATGCATCCTTTTCTTTATCGTCTCTTTCAATAAAGCCAAAGCCTTTTTTGCCGTTAAACCACTTCACACTACCCTTTAATGTGCTCATTTTTTAATTGTCCTTTTATTGTTTATATGAAAAAATTATTTTATTTTTTTATGATTTACAATAACAAATAAAGACTGTTTTTATTGGAGTGTGGTGCCTCGAGCATGATTCGCACATGCGACACAAGCCTTTTCAGGGCTCTGCTCTACTCCTGAGCTACCGAGGCATAAGTTTATCCTCTAAAGATTATTCTACCTTTAGTAAGGTCATAAGGAGTCACCTCTACAGTAACACTATCACCTTGCAATACACGAATTCTATTTTTTCTTAATTTGCCAGCTGTATGTGCAGTTATAATATGATTATTTTCTAACTGAACTCTAAACATAGCATTAGGCAATAAATCAATAACCGTACCTTTAAACTCGAGTAAATCTTGCTTTGACAAATTTATTTTCTCCTTATTCTTTTTTCTACTGATTTAGCATGTCCAGTTAAACCTTCGTAGTTTGCAAGTGTTATAACTGATGGACCAAGGGTTTCAATCCCTTTTTTTGATAGTTTTATGTACGAAATTCTTTTATAAAATTCATTAACACTAATCCCACTTGAATATCTTGCTGAAGAATTAGTTGGTAATACGTGATTAGATCCTACATTATAATCTGTCATAGCCATTACCGCATATTTACCTAAACAAATTGATCCTGAGTTTTTAATTTTATCAACTATTTTTTTATAACTTCTAATATTTAACTCTAAATGTTCTGGCGAAATTTTATTTACTACATCGATAATTTTTTGATCTGATAGAATATGCATTAAAATACCATTATCTAAAATACTTTTTTTTGCAATTACTGATCTAGGTAAATTTTTTAATTGCCCAGCAATTTCGCTATTAACTTTTTTTAAAATATCTTTATCTTTAGAAATCAGAATACATTGAGCAAGATTATCATGCTCTGCTTGTCCAATAAGATCGCTTGCAACCCATTCTGGGTTTGAATATTTGTCACAAACAATTGTCACCTCTGACGGTCCTGCAATCATTCCTTCAATTCCAACATCACCAAATACCTCTTTTTTAGCAGCCGCTACATAACAGTTTCCAGGACCCACAATTTTATCAACCTTTTTAATTTTTTTAGTACCATAAGTAACAGCCGCAATTGCAGCCGGTCCACCCATTGAATAAATTTCTTTAATTTTACATTTTCTTGCGGCATACAATACTGCTGGATTTTGTCTGCCATTTTGACCTGGGTTAATCATAACTATTCTTTTTACTCCAGCAATTAACGCTGGAATTGTATTCATTAAAACACTAGAGGGATATGAGGCTGTTGAACCTGGCACATAAATTGCAACTGACTCAATTGGCACATACTTATATTCTAATTTATTTTGAAGTTTATCAATGTAAGAAATATTTTTAAACTTTTGTAAAGAATGAAACTTATAAATTCTACTATAAGCAAGATCGATTGCTTTTTTTACTTTCTTATCAAGAGATTTGGTTAATTTACTTATTTGTTTTGAACTTGGTATAATAGTATTATTTTTGTTAAATTTTTTCTCGTATTTTAAAATAGCTTTATCTCCATTTCTTTTAACATCTTTAACAATTTTAGTAACCGAAACAGATTTTATCTGCATTTTATCTTTTCTTTTAGATAATAATTTATTCAAGATTGTATCAAAATTTTTTATTTTACTATCTAATATTTTAATCATTCAGGAATTTCGTTTTGATCATCAAGAGTTACTTCAATTATTTCTGTTGATAAAGTTATATATGCATTATTAGTAAAGATTAAATTTATCTCAAAATTGTTAATATTTTTTAGGTAATCTATAGCCATAAGCTCAAGTTTTTGTTCTGGGTCACCCTGTTTTATATTTTTAGATTTAACTTGATCAACAAATTCAAATTTACAGACACTATTTATTTTTTTATCATTATTTTCAGTCTCAATTTTAGATCTTATTAAAGATATTAAAAATACCTTATTTTTTTTCAAATATTTAATATCTACAACTTTAATTTCTGCACCTGCACAACAAGCTGAAATTATTTGTAAACCTTCATTATCATTTGCAATGATTTTTGATAAGTATTTTTTGTTCATTAACTAATTCTCCTAATTTTAGCTCCTACTTTCTTTAATTTTTTTTCTATATCTTCGTAACCTCTATCAAGGTGATATATTCTATTAATTACAGATTTTCCTTTAGAGACAAGTGCTGCAAGAATTAATGAAACGGATGCTCTTAAATCTGTTGCCATTAGCTCTGCTGCTTCAAATTTAATATTTCCTTCTATTGCTGCTTTATTTTTACTTATAGAAATTTTAGCCCCCATACGATTTAGTTCAGCAACATGCATAAATCTATTCTCAAATATCTCTTCACTAATGTAAGATTTTTTATTTGCCTTGCACAATAATACCATCATTTGCGCCTGTAAGTCTGTTGGAAATCCAGGGTAAGGAGATGTTTTAATATTTATATTTTTAATTTTTTTACTTCCTTGAATAAGAATTTCGTTTTTTTTTTGAACTATTTTAGCACCAACTTTTCTTAGAACATTGATTTCTGTATTAATAATTTTTGGGTCAATTCCTGTAACTCTTATATTTCCTTCGGTTAAAGCAGCAGCTATTAAATAAGTACCTGCTTCAATTCTATCTGGCATCACTTGATAATTTACCACATTAACTTTTGTTACTCCTTCAATTTTAACTATTCTTTTTGCAATCCATTTAATATTACATCCCATCTTAATTAAAAAATTAACTAAATCTTTAATTTCAGGTTCAATTGCACAATTCAATAATGTTGTTTTTCCTTTAGCTAAACATGCTGCAATAATTAAATTTTCTGTAGCTCCTACAGAAATTTTTGGAAATCTAATATTAGCTCCTATTAAACCTTTTGGAGCATAGGCATGGACGTAACCTTGGATTATTTTATATTTTACTCCAAGCCTTGATAAAGCTTTTAAATGAATGTCTACAGGTCTAGTACCAATTGCACAGCCACCTGGTAAAGATACTTTTGCCTTACCAAATTTTGCAAGCAAAGGTCCTAAGACTAATATCCCTGCTCTCATTGTTTTAACTAGTTTATATGGTGCAAAAGTTTTTGTCTGCTTATTGTTCTTAATGGTTATTGTTTTTTTATCATTCTCTACAATTGAACCTAAAGATTTTAACAATAATAACATTGTTTCAATGTCTTTTACTTTTGGTAGATTTGTTAAGAATATTTTTTTATATGATAATAAAGTTGCAGCTAAAATAGGTAATGATGCATTCTTAGAACCTGAAATTTTAATTTGCCCTTTGAGTCTTGCTGCTCCAAAGACTTCCAATTTTTTCATGCTTATACTTTTGGTAAAGTTACTCCAGTTTGACCCATATATTTTCCATTACGATCTGCATAAGTCACTTCGGGAGTTTCGTTGCCTTTTAAAAAGATAAATTGAGCCGCACCTTCATTTGCATAAATTTTTGCAGGTAGTGGTGTCGTATTAGAAAACTCAAGAGTTACATGACCTTCCCAACCTGGTTCTAATGGGGTTACGTTTACAATAATTCCACATCTTGCATATGTTGATTTACCTAGACAAATAACGAGAACATTTTTTGGAATTTTGAAACGCTCAACTGTTCTTGCAAGTACAAATGAATTTGGTGGAATAATGCATTCGGGTCCATTTTTAGTTACAAAGTTTGTTGATTTGAAATTTTTTGGATCAATTATTTCAGAATTTACATTGGTAAATATTTTAAATTCTTCTGAAACTCTTGTATCATAACCAAATGAACTAAGGCCATAAGAAATTTTACCTTCTCTTACTTGTTTATCCTCAAATGGAGAAATCATGCCCTCTTCGAGTGCAAGTTTCCTGATAGTCTTGTCGGAAAGCACTGTCATTATTTACTTTTCTTCTTATTTTTCTTTTGCAAAATTTTTCTTTTTTTAAGATTTTTTTTAAGTGCTAAACTCAACTTTTCATTTTTTTCTTTATCACTCATTATTTATCTGGATTAGTTAAAAAATCTAAAGTGATAGGTTTCGATGCATCTAAAGTATTTTCTGGTTCTTTTTTTATTTTGGTATCTTCTCTAGCCTCACGTTTAGCTTTTTTTTCTGCAAGTTTCTTTTCTCTCTTAGCTTGCTTTTCCATAAGCTTATTACCTTTGGTAGATTTATAATCGTAATGAATTCCCATAAAATTTTCCTTAACAAAATATAAATCATTATATGAAAAAAATTAAGGCAATATTTTGAAAAAAATGATTTATTATATAAATACTTCAATATGTACCAAAATAGCCCTTATAGTTAAACGGTATAACATGTCCATGGTAAGGACAAATTTCAAGTTCGATTCTTGGTGGGGGCACCAGATTAATTCTTATAAAATATTTTTTTAGCTATAAATGTGATTATTATTAAGGCTGCAAACGCAATTATTGGAATGTATATATCTGGTGAATATATTAAGTCTATAATTCTTGGAGCTTCTAAATTTTGTTCTATAATTTTTTCAAACCCACTTCCAATTGAAACGACTAAAAATAATTGTGGTGTTAACCCTACTAATGTTGCCCAAAAAAAATTATTTGCTTTCACATTGAACATGCAGGGCAATACATTTGATAATGCAAAAGGAATTCCCCCCATAAACCTATAAATTAAAAGATAAATAAATTCTGATTTTTTAAATTTTATTTCTAAATTTTTGAATCTATTTAAAAATTTTTCTTTAATTACATCTTTAAAAAAATAATTAGCAATCATATATAAAATTGTTGCACCGGTAGCCATTCCAATTAATAAAATAAATGTTCCAAACCATTTTCCAAAAATAAAGCCTCCTAACAATGCTACTGGCGAACCAAATCCAGCCATAACAACCCAAACAATTGTAGATATTAAAAATACTAAAGAGATTAAAAATAAATTATTTTGCTTTAATTCAAAAAAATAATCTCTGTTATTTTTGATAAATTCGTAACTAGTTAATTCTTCAAGGCTGAATGTTGATAAAAAAAAGTATAAAAATGAAGAAACAACTATAAGATAAAATAAACCTAAAATTATTTTAGCTTTTTTTGATTTTTCCATAATTTATTGATGGTATTATAAAATCTTCTATTTGCTATTTATACATATAATTACTATAAAGAGCGAAATTTAATAAAATTTAAGCTAAACTTATGAAAAGAACATACCAACCATCAAATATTAAAAGAGCTAGAAAACATGGCTTTAGATCAAAGATGAAAACTAAAGGTGGAATTAAGCTCTTAGCAAGAAGAAGAGCTAAAGGAAGAAAGTCTTTAACAGTATCTGTCTAATTAGATGAAAAGCAAAATTGTTGCTCTTTCTAAAAATGAAGATTTCAAAAATTTGCTGAAGAAGAAGAAAGTCTCAAACAAATATGTCACTGTATTTTTTGGTCCTCTTGAAGACAAAAATAACAAAAAACTAAATATCAGCTTCGTAATCCAAAAAAAACAAATCCGTAAAGCATTTAAAAGAAATAAAATAAAGAGAAGATTAAGAAATATTCTAAATGATGCTACAAAGAAAATATCAATAAATTTTAACTATTCATACCTTGTGATTGCTAAAATAACTATGCTAAACAATGAATATACGATAATAAAAGATACTTTATTTCAAGATTTTAAAAGAATTAAATAATGAAAATCATTTCAAATATATTAATTAACGTAATCAAGATTTATAAAATGTTTATTAGTCCCTACTTAACTCCATCGTGCAGATATCTACCTACTTGCTCTGAGTATTCCATTGATTGTTTAAAGACTTATGGATTAATAAAAGGAGTTACTAAAAGTACAAAAAGAATTTTATCTTGTCATCCAATAAAAATTTTAGGCGGTGGCGAAGGTTTTGATCCATTAATAAAAGATACAAAGGCTAAAAAATAATGGAAAGTAAAAACGTAATAGCAGCAATATCACTATCAGCGGCTGTAATTATACTATACACACTTTTTTTTCAACCAAACCCTAAGACTATCAAACAAAATTTAACAGAACAAAAAAAAATTGAATCAAATACAGATACTCCTAGTTTAGATAAAAATGAAAACTTTACAAAACTTTCTAGAAAAGATGCTTTAAAAAAAAACGGTAGAGTTCAATTCGAAAATAATAATGTAGTTGGATCTATTTCTTTAAAGGGTGCGGCAATAGATGATTTAACTTTCAAAGAATATAATATTGAACTTAATGGTAATAATAAAATAACTTTATTAAACCCAAGGAATGTTGAAGATGGCTACTTAATTGAAAGCGGTTTTATAACTGATAATAAAAATATAGACGTACCAAATTCATCTACAATTTGGGAAATTTCTGGAAATAAAAGATTAACAAATAATAATCCTATAAAATTAACTTGGAGTAATTCTCAAGGAATTAAATTTGAAAAACATATAAGTTTAGATAATCAATTTTTGTTTACTATAAAAGAAAAGGTAATTAATTCATCAGATAAAACTTATGACTTTTATTCATATGGACAGATAATTAGAAATAAATTACCAGAAATATCTGGTTTTTATATATTGCATGAGGGTTTTTTATCAGTACTTGATGATCAATTAATTGAGGAAGATTATGATGATATTCAAGAAAAGAAATTTACACAAACTGCACAAGAGGGATTCGTTGCCATTTCGGATAAATTTTGGGTTACTTCTATTATTCCTCCTAAAGGTAAAGAATTTAAAACAACTTTTGACTATAAAAATAAATTTAGAGCTAACTATGTATCTACTAAGGGTATTGAGGTTAATGCAAATAGCTCTATTGAAGAAAAAATTCAAATTATAATTGCTGCAAAAAAAGTAAGTGTTATTGATGGTTATGCAGAAAACCTAAAAATTAATAAATTTGATTTAGCGATTGATTGGGGTTTTATGTACTTTATAACTAAGCCTTTATTTTTTGCATTAGACTATTTCTTTAGATTGCTTGGTAACTATGGTTTAGCAATTATTGCTGTTACTGTCTGTATTAGATTGGCTTTCTTTCCTCTTGCTAACTTCAGTTTTAAGAGCATGGGAAAAATGAAACTTTTAGCACCAGAAATGGCTAGATTAAAAGAACTTCATAAAAATGATAAAACGAAATTACAACAAGCAATGATGGCTCTTTATAAAAAAGAAAAGGTTAATCCTATGAGTGGGTGTTTGCCTATATTGGTCCAGATTCCAGTTTTCTTTGCTTTATATAAAGTGTTATTTGTTACTATTGAAATGAGACACATGCCATTTTATGGCTGGGTACAAGACTTAAGCGATAGAGATCCAACTTCATTGTTTAATCTTTTTGGTTTAGTTCCTTGGGATCCACCATCATTTTTATTAATAGGTGCGTGGCCAATCATTATGGGTATCACTATGTTTATTCAACAAAAACTTAATCCAACACCACCAGACCCTATACAGGCAAAGATATTTATGTTCTTTCCAGTATTTTTAACTGTAATACTTGCATCTTTTCCTGCTGGTTTAGTGATTTATTGGTCGTTTAATAATATTTTTACAATGATTCAGCAGTATATTGTGCAAAGAAAAATGACCGTTAAAACAACTTAGATGTCGTCGTTAAAAGAAGAAGAATTAATAGATATTTTACCTAAAGATGGTCCAACTTTTCAAGAAGTAAAAAAATATTTAGATAAATATAATGATGAATTTATTGTTATTAAATGTGGTGGCAGTATTTTAATCGATCCAAATTTATTTAAAATTTTTATTCAAGATATTGCAGTTTTAAATAAAATTGGTTTTAATCCTATAATTATTCATGGTGGAGGTAAAAGAATTAATAATAAATTAAGCGAACTTAATATTAAAAGTAATTTTATTAAAGGATTAAGAGTTACTGATAAAAATACAATTAATATAGTTGAGGATGTTTTGATTGATTTTAATAAAGAAATAGTTGCTGCTTTAAAAGATCAATTTTGTGAAACAAAAAGAATTACTTCAAAAGAATATAACATAATAACTGTAAAGCCTGAAAGTGATGAATTAGGTTTTGTAGGCACTCCTACTTATATCAAAGTTAATGTTTTAAAAGAAATTGTTAAAGTTAATCAAGTACCTGTCATCGCTCCATTAGGATTGGATGAAAACAATCAAACTTTTAATATCAATGCAGATACAGTTGCTGGTACAATAGCTAAAGAATTAAAAGCTAGACGGTTGATGATGATTAGTGATGTAGATGGAGTATTGGATAGTGAAAATAAATTAATACCAGAAATTAATTCGAACAAAGCTAAGGAATTAATTGATCGGAAAGTTATCTCTGGTGGAATGATACCAAAAATCAATAATTGCTTAGATGTTGCAAGTAATGGAGTTAAAGGCGTGGTGATAATTGATGGTAGAAAAAATCACTCAATTCTTTTTGAGCTATTATCTGACAAAGGTTCTGGGACCTTAATTAGAGAATGAAAAATTTAATTGATATAAAATATTGGGTATTCGACCTTGATAATACTCTGTACAGTGGTCAAACCAAAGTATTTTCAGAGGTTGATAAGAAAATGTCATCTTTTATATCAAAAAAGTTTGATATTGATTTAATTAAAGCAAAAGAAATTCAAAAAAAATATTTTTATGAGTATGGAACAACATTATCGGGATTGATGAATCATGATAAAATTGATCCTCATGAATTTCTTGAATTTGTTCATGACATAGATATTAGCTGGTTACCAAAAGATAAAATTTTAAGAGAAGAACTAATTAAAATTAAGGAAAAAAAGTATATTTTCACGAATGGTTCCCATGCTCATGTTAAAAATGTAACTAAGCAACTAGGAATTGATAATTTATTTGACGGAGCTTTTGATATTGTTGATGCGAACTTTATACCAAAACCTCATCTTGGACCTTATAAAAAGATAGTAGAAAAGTTTGATTTAGACCCAAATAAATCAATATTAATTGAAGATATTGCTCATAACCTAGAGCAGGCTAAAAATTTAGGAATGAAAACTTGTTGGCTTGAAAATGATGATGCTTTTGCAAAAAAAGATGCAGATAAGTCATATATTGATTACAAGATTAAGAGCTTGCCTTCTTTTCTTCAAGAAATTAATATAACAAAAGCACAGCAAAACTAACCGACAAATTAAGAATTATGAAAGAATTTGAACACATTATCAATAAAGCTTGGGACAATAGAGATTCAATTAATGGTCAATCTAACCAATCAATATTAAATGCAATTAAAGAAACAATTGAATTTGTTGATAAAGGAAAATTAAGAGTGGCTGAAAAAAAAGGTAATGAGTGGGTAGTTCATCAATGGATTAAAAAAGCAATTCTTTTAAGTTTTAAAACTAACGAGATGCAAACCCTTGCGGGTCCTTATGCTACATGGTGGGATAAGGTTCGAGGAAAAACTACAGGCTGGGGGAGAGAAGAGCATAAAAAAGCAGGCTTTAGAATGGTTCCTAATGGAGTTGTTAGACATGGATCTTTTATTGGAAAGAACGCTGTACTAATGCCGTCATTTGTAAATATTGGAGCCTATGTAGATGAGGGAACCATGGTGGATACTTGGGCGTCAATTGGTTCTTGTGCACAAATAGGAAAGAATTGTCATATCTCCGGAGGTGCTGGGATTGGTGGAGTATTAGAGCCAATGCAAGCTAACCCAACAATTATTGAAGATAACTGTTTTATTGGAGCTCGTTCTGAAATTGTTGAAGGAGTAATCGTGGGTAAAGGATCAGTTTTATCTATGGGAGTGTTTATTGGTCAATCAACTAAAATTGTTTATAGAGAAACTGGTAAAGTAATTTTTGGAAATATTCCACCCTACTCAGTAATAGTGCCTGGAAGCCTACCAAGTAGTGATGGCAAAGGTCCTTCATTATATTGTGCAGTTATTATTAAACAAGTTGATGAAAAAACTAGATCTAAAACTTCTATTAACGATTTATTAAGAGAATAAATGTCAACACACAATGAGATTACATTAGCAAAAGAGCTAATAAAATTTCCAAGCATTACACCTATTGATGCTGGCATAATGAAATTTTTAGCAAAAAAACTAACCTCCATTGGATTCAATTGTAAAATTCTAGAATTTAAGGATAAAAATTCTAAGCCTGTTAAAAATTTATATGCAAGACTTGGTAATTCTCAACCAAACTTTATGTTTGCAGGTCATTTAGATGTGGTACCCCCAGGAAACTTAAATGATTGGATATTTAAACCCTTTAGACCAACTATTAAAAAAAATTACCTTATTGGAAGAGGTGCAAATGATATGAAAGGAGCAATTGCAAGCTGGGTTGTTGCTGTAAATAATTTTATTTTAAAAAATAAGAAAATTAAAGGTTCTATTAGCCTACTAATTACTGGTGACGAAGAAGGCATCGCAATCAATGGTACTAAAAAAGTAGTTGACTATTTAAAAAAGAAAAAAGAAAAGATAGATTTTTGCTTGGTTGGAGAGCCAACCAATCCCAATAAACTTGGAGAAATGATCAAAATTGGAAGGAGAGGAAGCATTACTGGGGAGCTGTCAGTTATTGGTACCCAGGGACATGTTGCCTACCCTCACCGTGCAAATAACCCCTCAAATACAATCGTTAAGATATTGAAAATATTAAAAGAAATAAAATTTGATAAAGGAACAAAAGATTTTCAAGCAACTAATTTAGAGGTAACTAAAATTAATATACACAATAATGCTGATAATGTTATTCCAGGTGTTGCAAACGCTACATTCAATATTAGATTTAATAATAAACACTCCTCTTCTAGTTTAAAAAAAAAATTAAATAAAATTTTTAAAAAAATAACTAAAGAGGATAAATCTAATTTTAAAATAGAGTATCGTGTATCAGGTGAGGCCTTTTTAACTAAACCAAACAAAACAACATATATGATTCAAAATGTTGTAAAAAAAGTTACTAAAATTAAACCTCAATTATCTACTACTGGTGGAACATCTGATGCAAGATTCATTAGAAAAATTGCACCATGTTTAGAATTTGGTTTGGTAGGTAAAACAATGCATAAAGTCAATGAAGAGGTATCTATTTCAGATTTAAAAAAACTGACAAAAATATACTTTGAAATTCTTAAAAATTACTTTTAATGATTTGCATTAAAGAAAATATTCCAAAAGAGATGAATGATGTTGACGAAAAATTAAAGATTATTTATCAAAAATACTAATCTTAAATGAAAACTGGTTTAATAACTTCTGATACTTATCAAAATCACAATACAGGCGATGGACATCCGGAAAAAATAGATAGGGTTACAGCGGTTATCGATAATTTTACAAAGTTAGATAATAAAGGTTTAATTTGGAAAAAGCCTTCAAAATTTGATAGATCACTTTTGGAGATAACTCACAATTCTGAATATATAAATTTTGTTGAAAAATCTTTTCCAAAACAAGGATTATCTTTTTTAGATGGTGATACAATCATATCGCCAGGAAGTAAGGAGGCAACTTCAGATGCTGTAGGATCAATTATTACAGCTATTGATGGTGTTCAAAATAAAGAGTTTAAAAATGCTTTTTGCGCTGTCAGGCCTCCTGGACATCATGCAGAAAAAAACAAAGCTATGGGTTTTTGTATTTATAACAATGTAGCTGTAGGAGCTAATTATTTAATAGAAAAATACAGGTTAAATAAAATAGCTATTATTGATTTTGATGTGCATCATGGAAATGGAACTCAAGATATTTTTTTTGATAATGAAAAAGTTTTATATGTTTCGACTCATCAATTTCCCTATTATCCAGGATCGGGTACCGAACAAGAAAAAGGTAAATATAATAATATATTTAATATTCCATTACCAGCCGGTACAACATCTGAAGAATACCTAAATGCGTATGAATTTGTTCTAAAAAAAATAAAAGAATTTAAACCTGAATTTATACTGTTATCTGCTGGTTTTGATGCCCATAAAGATGATCCTTTGGCTCAACTTCAATTAACATCTAGCGATTTCTATGAGCTAACTAAAAGGACTTTAGAATTATCCAAATTATATTGTAATGGAAAAGTAGTCTCAATTCTAGAGGGTGGCTATGATCTCTTTGCTCTACAAGAAAGTACAGAGATGCATGTCAATGCGCTTATAGAATTTAATTGATAATTTTTCATTAAGCATTAAAAAACTCATAATGAAACTTTATAAAATTAAAAAATCTAATATTGATAAAAAAGGTCGTGGTCTTTATGCCATAAAAGATATTAAAAAAGGTACAAGAATTATGGACTACGTTGGTAAAATTATCACCAAAAAACAAACTGAACAGTCTGAAAAATTTGATAATGCAAAACCTATTTACTTATTTAATTTAAACAAGAAGTATGATTTAGATGGAGACGTTTTGTGGAATACAGCACGTTTAATAAACCATTCATGTTCTAATAACTGTGACTATAACGGAACAGGCTTAAAGCTTTGGGTTGTTACTATAAAAGATATTAAAAAAGGTGAGGAGATAACAGTTGATTATGGTTTTGGTTACGATGAAAATTTTAAACAATTTAAATGTAAATGTAAATCAAAAAACTGTTGTGGTTATATTGTTCGTGCAGAATCAAGATGGCGTATTAATAAAAGATTTAGTATGAATTTAAAAAACAATAGTAGAACTAATAGATAACTTTTTCTAAAAACAATCCATGAGCAGGTGCAGGTGGTGCACACAAAATTCTTTTTTTTGATTTAAAAATTAAATTAAATTTTTTTAAGTCCCATTTATTTTCTGCTAAGTATTTTAAACAACCCGTCATTGATCTAACCTGCTGTTGCAGAAATGACTTAGATTTAAATTGTATTTCAATTTTTCCTTTAATTGATTTTATTTTAATTGATTTCATTGTTCGTATTGGGCTTTTAGCGTTACAGCTTGAAGATCTAAAAGTTGAAAAATCATTAGTACCTAATAATTTTTTTGCTCCTTTTTTCATTAAGTTAACATCTAATTTTTTTACTACATGCCAACCTCTTTCTTTATCTATTGAAGGTCTACTAGATCGGTTAAATATTACATACTTATAAATTCTTTGCTTTGCTGAAAACCTTGCATGAAAATTTAAATTTCTTTTTTTAATATTTAGAATTGAAACACCTTTATCATTTATAAAATGATTTATTGATTTTAAAAATTTATCTAGATTTTGAATTTTTATTTTACAATCAAAGTGGGCTGATTGCTCAATTGAATGAACTCCTGAATCTGTTCTTCCTGATCCAACTAGAATTATTTTTTTTTTTAAAAGTTTAGATATTTTTTGTTGTATTAATTTTTGAATAGAGTTTCCTTTTGACTGAATTTGCCATCCTATAAAATTAGTTCCTATATATTCAATCAATATTTGATATCTATGCATTATTTAAATTTGAACCTTTTTTTATTTGAGATCCAAGAATAAATTCATTAATACTTTGGGGTCTTTTCCCTTGTCTTTGAATTTCTATTATTTTAATTGATTTTTTATTATTACAGCTAATTTCTAGATAATTATCAATCACTTCTCCTGCTTCTCCTAAGCCAAAAGCTATTTCAGCTTTTAAAATTTTATATCTTTCACCTTTATATATAAACCAAGCACCTGGCACAGGATACAGTCCATTAATTTTACCAATAATATTTTCAGCAGTATTTTCCCAATTTATTTTTCCTTCTAATTTTTCAATTTTGGAAGCATAAGTTGCTTTATCATGATTTTGATCTTTAAATTCAATTTTGTCATCCAAAATATTATCGATGTTATCTAATATTTTATCTGCTGCTAATAATGATAACTTTTCAGATATCGTTTCAGCATTATCTTTGTTTGCAATGTTTATTTTGTAGTAATTGCATACAGGTCCTGCATCTAATTTTTTTTCAATCTTCATAATACTTACACCTGTCTCTTTATCTAAATTCATAATTGATCTTTGAATTGGTGCTGCTCCTCTCCACTTTGGTAAGAGGGAAGCATGAATATTTATAAATCCTTTTTTGGTTAAGTTTAAAAATTCTTTTGGAATTATTTGACCGTAAGCTACTACAATTGCCAAATCTGCATCTAATTTTTTTAAGTATTCAAACTCTTCTTTATTTTCTTTTAAAGAAATGGGTGTTCTAAATTCTATATTTAAAGTTTCGGAAATTCCTTGTATAGGTGATTTATTTATTTTTTGACCTCTTTGAGATTTTTTTGGTGGTTGTGTATAAACAACTGATATTGGATAGCCATTTTGATATAAAGATTTTAAGATAGGCACTGAAAAAAGGGGTGTGCCCATAAAGACTATCTTTTTTAACATATGTTAAACAATTATTCGACTTGGCTTAATTTTAGAAAGTTTTTTTATTATCATCGATTTTTTTAATTTCGATAAATAATCAATAAATAATATACCTTCTAAGTGATCCATTTCATGTTGAATACAAGTTGCTAATAGTCCTTCAGTTTTTAATAATTGTTTTTTTCCATTATAATCTAAATATTCAACTTCACATTTGCTTGGTCTGTCAATTTCTGCAAATTGATTAGGCACTGAAAGACAGCCTTCCTCATATGTAGATTTTACTAGATTTTTATTTTTAATAGTTGGGTTAACAAAATGCATGGGTTCTTTTTTATTTTCAACTTTACTAATATCCATAACAATAATTCTTTTAGGTATACCAATTTGAATTGCAGCAAGACCAATGCCTTTTGCTGCATACATGGTATCAAGCATATCATCCATTAATTTTTGATCTTCTATTCCCACCTCTATTACTGGTTTTGATATTTCCCTTAATAATTTATTAGGCTCTATTAAAATTGTTTTAACTGACATAATTAATAATTATTTTATTATAATTTTTAAACTTTTAAAGGAAGAACTTTAAGTAAAATTTGATTTCTAATAGGATCAATATCTAGCTGGTTTAATATACTAATGATAAAATACATCGTTTCTGGGTCAATATCTTTTAATTCATCTTGGCCAATAACCTGAACTATTCTTAACATTGCTGAGCCCATATCTCCTGTATCAATAAATTTCTGAATATCGGCAGGTACTTCTGAATCATTAATATTATATAAATTTTTATATTTTTCAGATACATCAACACCATCTGACTTTAAAGATTCAACCAGAATAATATCTTTTGTTGAAAAAAAATATTTTTTATCTTTTTTTATTTTTCTAAGAAAATCATTTAATTCTTTATCTATATTTTTGATAGAAGATTCTTTTTTAAAATAATTTAATAATTTAGATTGATGAAGAATCTTATTATTTAATTTAATATTTGTTAAAGAAGTTTTTCTTTCATCAACATATCTATTATAAAAAGTTCCAAAATTTGATGGTAAATCATCTACATTAATTTCTTTTAAAAAAGACTTTAGTTCCACATTAAAAGCATTTTCAATACCCTCATTAATAAAAGAATTTTTTAAGGCACTCATAAATTCTAATTTTTTTTCCGTATCAGTTGTAATTAAAATTCCCTGATATATTAAAGCTCTTGCCTCAATAGTTGATAATAATTTAGATGATTCTTTAACATTCAATAATTGATTAATATTAAACTGGAATCTTTTATAGAGATTATATAATTCTTTCTCAGTATAATTTTTTTCATGTGTGGCTTGTTCTATCATTGCAATTTTATCCAAATCTTCTAGTTCAATATCTTGTATATTATCTAATAAATTAGAAGATGATAAATATTTCCAGATTTGCTTAGAGGTTGTTTCTTTTGGTTCAAATTTAAATTCTGGATTTGTTCGATGTGAAAGATGGAAATCCAAAATTGATTTTTCAGATATTATTTTATCAATTTTATTTTCATATCCCATTAGATAACTAATTTTTTTTTCATAAAATTTATCGTTAAAACCTAATTCTTTTTTTAGGTCTAAAAGTAATTGTGCTTCTTCAGTTTTATTATTATTTATAAGACAATAAATATTAAATTTTGATAAATAATCATCTTCTATAGATTTTTTAATTTTTGAAAATATTTTACATGATTTTTCGATTTCTGAAATTGATAAATATTCATTTACTAAATATTTTGTTAATTCTGGATTTTCATTTATTATCTGATTATTTAATAAATAATCTTCTATTAATTGAAGATTAGAATTTTTGATTAACCAATCAGATTTTATTTTAAGAAATTGTTCTTTAGATATATTTTTACTAGGGTAATATGAATTGGTTAAAAGCAAAGTATTTAAAATTTCAGACGCATCATTAGAAAGATTTACCTTATTAATTTTTTCAAAAAGATCTAGAATTTGACTACCATCAGAATTAATCCACATATTTAAATCAAGACCATTTTCTGCGGGATCATATAGACCAACTATATTAATCTTTTTTGATATTAATGTTTGATCTTGTTCAATACTTGATTGGTCTGATTTATTAGACTGCATTTCATAAATACGATTTGGAGAAGAATCTTTTATTTGTGATTTTTTTGTTGTATTTTTTTTTTCTATTATTTTTTTTTTATCTACATTCCATATGTCAACTGGGTCTTCTGCATTTACATTTAGTCCAAATAATAAAAAAATTAATATAATTGATAATTTTTTTTTATTTAATAATCTTAAGATTCTCATTGGGGATAATTTTTTCTATTTCCTTATTGGGTGTTGGAAATTCTATTTTATTAAGCAACATAATTGCAACAGATAGTGTTACCAAAGTTAATATGATTTTGATTACTACTACTAAATAATTCCTAGAACTACCTATACTTGTATTTTTATTAAATTGCATTTATCTTTTATTAATTTCAAATTAAGACATATTTGTGTTTTTTCAATAAAGAAAA
>Ga0114993_10003163_pt1 | contig 17369 bp, 8 predicted proteins | sample ArcticOcean_MG_C_FD_87042 | JGI IMG/M metagenome (GOLD analysis project Ga0114993, IMG submission 87042) | Marine microbial communities from western Arctic Ocean - ArcticOcean_MG_CB2_150 | ecosystem: Environmental > Aquatic > Marine > Oceanic | place: Arctic Ocean: Canada Basin | collected...
GGCGTCTTTCAACCCACGGGACTGAGCACCGTTGGTGACCCCCACTGGATCGGTGTGCTGGAAGATCCCGCGCTGCCGCACGGGCCTGACAACCGGTTTGTGGGCAGGTACGCCTACATGATTGTTCCCGCAAGCAAGACGCTTGATTTGAATCACATCCACAACTGGGCAAAGAATACGGAAGGAGAGGGGTTCCTGCGGCTGGGCGGCTGGACGACGCATGAGCTGAACTTGGCCGGAACCCTGGGCGCGCTGCGATCTCTGGATCCAGCAAACAATCAGGGATGGCTCTACGAACTATACAACCCGGCACTAGACGAGACCTCGCGAGGCACTGCTTTTCAGGATGCTGCCTCGCTGTTTCAATATCGAAAAATGGCGGGGGAATTTTATGACTTGTTCGACCTTTACACCCCGGTGCGCGCGGGGCCCCGCAAAGTGCCGGATGGCGTGAGCTACGCCGGCTTGACCCAGCGACTGGAACGTTCCGGTGCTTATGCACTGTATGATTTGGCTGGAGCCGTCAGCACCCATACCCAGCCGATACCGGAGGGGAAATTCAATTTAAACGACTACTTGAGCCTGGTGGTCGACATAGAGAGAATTGAGACCGGCGCTGACCTGTTGATTTGCAAGGCTCCCCATCACTTTCCTCCCGGAGCGCGGCTTTGCCTTTACAGCGACACCGGCGTGAGCCCCCTAATTCAACGGGCCGACGGCAATGGCACACGATTGATTGAGGCACACGATGTATTCTTTGCCGAACCGCTCAGCGATGAGCCCCGTGCGCTTAAGCTCTACCATGCATACTCAACCGATACGGAAGATTTTTCAAAGCCCGTGGATTTTGTGTCTGCTTTCGAATCAGATTCATGGCTGGCCAAATATCGATATGCGCAAAATGACGTAGTGCGCGCCTTGGTGTCCGATGGCGAAAATTCTCAAGCCGTCATTCTGCTGGCCAAGGACGATCATGTATCCAAAAGCAATCTGGCCAACGACCTCAACCTGCACTGGACAATAATCAATGAGCTCCCCGAAACCGAATACGTGCTTGATCGTTCGCTGGAAATGTTCGAGGAGGTGGCTGCCCGGCTGCTCAAGGCGCGAGCAAGCGGCGACAAGGAGATTTCATCAAGCATAGCGAGTCTGGGCAGCGACGGGAGTCGGCCTTTGTTTAACATCCGGGTAAGCCCGCTTTCAGTTAAATCAGACGATGAACTTGAAATCATGTTGGGGGAATTTGGGATGGGAGATCCTCCAGATGAAGGTGTTGAGAGGGAGTATACACCTGAAATCCAAAGATTGCTTCAAGTTTCCGCCAACGTGGTGGACACCTTTACCCCCGGTCCTATCCCTTCTGTCTTTCGCCCCGTGTACGCCCGGGGAGAGGACGACTCGATTATAATCCGACACTTCACCAAGGAACCAAACCGGTCATTTCTTGCGCAGCGCCCAGCTTGGCGGCTGCCGGTTGACTTGGAAAAGGTCTCCCATCCCTTGGATCGCATAAGCCACCTTGATTATGCCGCCAAGGCGTGGGCTTTGCCGTTGTACATCGGATCCAAAAACCGTTGGCCCGGTGGGTTTGACACGCTGCACGCGGTTCCTTCGCTCAACGAAATCAGTGTCCAGTGTATCATGGAGGCCAACACGGCTCGGCAGGCATTGCAGCCGCTGGTGCGTGTGAATTTCGAAATCAAGGATCGCTCGGGGGGAGCCCAGATTCCAGTACGCTTCCACGCCACGGCGGATGTCTCAGGGGAGATCGAGTCATTGCGATCCTCCGAATGGAATGAGAACTACTTGTTCCAATCCAAAACAAATGTGCACCAGTGGGTTTTGCCGGGCGAGAATGGGCTGGCGTTGAACAACTATTTGTCCATGCCTCTGCGAAGCGGTGATTATGATCCATTCGTATCCGAGTTAACGGGCAGCAGTGAAACGATTGATTTTCGCGAGGAATTCGAGCGGCGGCCATGGAGCATTAGAGGCAGCATCTTTCTAAACTGTGTGCTGGCCACCGCGGACACCGCCGAGGGCAAAAAGGGGAAACTCATCGACCATGCGGATCTCGAGCTGGATATGAGAGTCCTGCGAACCTTTGAAAAATGGCCATTGGAAAATCATCCGTACGAAAAGTTTGAGGAGGTTTTGTATCGTGGCGATCGCTATTTTTACAACTCGGATGTGCCCGAGATTCCAAGCATTTCAAACGATGTAAAGGAGGTCGTTGTTGGGAATGATGCCGACGGCAACCCAATTACCAGGAAAATTCTCGATCCTGATAAATGGACCATGTTGAACTGGACTTGGAACCAAGCCCGCAACAGTCACCCCAAACTTTATCCAGCCGGGTCGGTCATCAAGAATCTGGTATTGAACTCGGAAGGCCAGCAGGTTGTTGTGCTATACACGGCCAAACAGGATTTTCCTCCCTCCGCCAGCCTGGCCGCGGATGCCAGCCTTGGTTTGGTCGAGTTGTACGGGGGCGAATTGTGCGAGTGGAGTTGGCAGGTTAATGATCCCCAGCTGAACGGTCAGGAGATGGATTACCGCGAATTTTATAATACAATGCCCGGCGTGAACCCTCGGCCTGAGGATGGAGGTGATTACATTCATCTTTTCAACACGCGATTCCCTCCGGGGCCGGCTCCTCTGGGCCCGAATATCGGCTTGGAAAACCTTAATTGGCAGCCTTGGCGGGAAAGTTTTGATCCGCCCGAAAACCACTCTTACAAGGATCCGGGCGTACAGGATAATAGTAACTGGGATTTCCCGGTGGCGGGAGTCGGCACGCCATTGCGCAGTGTGGGTGACTTTGGACGCATACATCGCGGGACGCCCTGGCAGACCATTTATTTAAAGGCGGCCGTGGCGAATGAGGATCTTTGGCGGGAATGGTCGGTTACTCGCGCACAGGAAGGGGAACTCGATGGCTCGGGATCCTATGGCGTGATGGGCGGGTCAGCTTTAAACAGCATGGACTTGGGGAGCAAATCTATGCAAATGCACCCGACTAATGATTGGCCGCTCTTGGAGGCTTTCACTGTGTCGCCAGGTGACGACTCGATGCGCGGCTTGCTGTCGGTCAATCAAGCGAGCCACGCGGCATGGGCGGCTGCGCTGTCAGGGGTAAAAGTGTTGCCTGATGGCAGCCTGCACGCCGCTCCCGGAGATGGGAAAATGAGCCAAATCGTCTCCGGCATCAACAGCCACCGCCAAGCCAAGCGAAGCAAATTTCCATACGCGCGGGTGACAGAAATTCTGGAAGTGCCGGAGTTGACGTCGGCCTCGCCTTACCTCCCGGCCAATGGAGCGACCGAGTGGCATTACGAGGCGATCCCGCGCCAGATACTGTCGCTGTTGCGAGTCGAGGAAACCCCGTATTTTATCGCGTACGTTTACAGCCAAGCACTTCGCCCCGCACCGGGATCAATAATTCGGAAGGAACCAAACAAAGGTTTGTGTATAAATTATCAAGTGGTCGGCGAAGCAGCTGCCCGGACAGTATTCCGATTGGAGGGGGCACAGGCATGGGCGGACTATCACGAGGCAAAATTTAGCGGAATATCCGCAGCTGGCGGCGGAGGCCTTGGGGGATTGCTCGGGGGTTTGTTGGGAGGCGGTGGCGGAGCCGGAGGGTTAGGGGGTCTTGGCGGTGCTGGAGGGTTAGGCGGACTGCTCGGCGGCGGTGGAGGGGCTGGTGGATTGGGGGGGCTATTAGGCGGAGCTGGGGGTGCTGGAGGCTTGGGTGGCCTAGGTGGAGCCGGAGGTTTGGGTGGGTTGCTCGGTGGTGCTGGGGGTTTGGGCGGTGCTCTTGCAAAGCCGCCACCACCCCGGGTGGTAATAGAAAGCTACGCGCCGATGTTTGTTCGCTGATATTTAGGAGGCTTGGAATCCGGCGGGCCGGGGGGTATGCTGCCGTTTTTGTTTATGGCGACGAATGTCATCCGCATAGGGGGAGCGCGAGAACACAACCTCAAGGATCTCACGCTGGAGATTCCACGGGATCAACTTGTGGTGATCACTGGCTTGAGCGGCTCGGGTAAGTCGTCGCTGGCTTTTGACACCATCTACGCTGAGGGCCAGCGCAAATATGTCGAGTCGCTTTCGGCTTACGCACGGCAGTTTCTGGATCAGCTGCAAAAGCCGGACATGGATTATATAGAGGGACTATCACCCACGATCGCCATCGAACAACGCAGCGCCGGCGCGAGTCCGCGTTCGATCATTGCCACTACCACCGAGATTTACGATTACCTCCGGCTGTTGTTCGCGCACATTGGACAGCCGCATTGCCCGGACAGTGGTGAACCAATGAGTCAGCAGACGCCACAGGAGATAGCGGACAAACTCCTCGCACTACCGCCGAAGTCTCGCCTGATGGTGGCCGCGCCGGTAGTGGAACTTCAAAAGGGAGAATTCCGTGACGTGATCGAGCGCCTGGCGCGCGAGGGTTTTGTGCGCGCCCGGGTTGATGGTAAACTGGTTGAGCTGGCCGCCAACACGCGAGTGAAACTTGACTCGCGAAAAAAACACAACATTGAGGTGATTGTGGATCGTCTGGTGATGGGGGATAGCATCCGAGCGCGGTTGACCGACTCGGTGGAGACAGCCCTTAAATGGGGCAAGGGGCGCTTGCTCGCGTTGTGCCAGTCACCAGGGCAAAAAAATAGTAGCAATTGGTCCGAGTCACTACATTCCACCTGCATGTACAGCGTGGCCACCGGTCGCAGCTATGACACCCCCACGCCAAAGCACTTTTCATTTAACAGCCCCTTCGGTGCATGCCCCACGTGCCACGGGCTCGGGCAGAAACTGGTCTTCGATGAGGAACTCATCGTGCCCGTGCCCGACAAGTCGCTGGAGCGCGGAGCCATTGCCCCATGGCGGCGCGGCGGACGGCGGATGGTCATTTACTATAACAAGTTGCTGCGCACTGTGGCCGGACATTACGGTCACGAAATGATCACGCCTTTCGAAAAGTTGCCAGAGGAGTTTAGGCAAGTGCTCCTGCACGGCTCGGGCGACGAGGAGATTGAGTTTAAATTCTGGCGTGCCGGGAAGACCTCCAAGAGCGTGAGGCCTTTCGAGGGGATCATCCCGAGTTTGGGTCGTTTGCTGCGCGAGAGCGAGAGCGAGTTTACCAAGAAGCGCATCAAGTCTTTCATGAACAGCCAGCCGTGCGATGTCTGTGAAGGGCGCCGGCTTAAGCCGGAAATCCTCGCCATCACCCTCGGCAATGGTGCCTCGAGCAACGGCAAGCCCCGGCGCGGACGCAAGCGAAAGTCGCGCATCAACGGGTTGTCGATCATGGATGTCTGCGGATTGACGGTTGATGAAGCGGGTGATTTTGTGGATGGACTGGAGCTCAGCGATCTGCATCAGAAGATTGCGGGTGAGGTGCTCAAGGAAATCGGCCAACGCCTTTCCTTCCTGCGCAATGTGGGCTTGGGTTATCTGTCACTGAACCGCGAAAGCGGCACGCTAAGTGGTGGTGAGGCTCAACGCATCAGGTTGGCCACGCAGATCGGTGCCGGACTCGTTGGCGTAATTTACATTTTAGACGAACCGAGCATTGGCCTGCATCAGCGCGACAATGAACGGTTGCTGAGCACCCTCAAGGGCTTGCGTGATCTTGGCAACACAGTCCTGGTTGTGGAGCACGACGAGGAGACAATTCGTGAGGCAGATCACGTGATCGATCTTGGCCCGGGCGCGGGAGTTCACGGTGGCGAACTAGTTGCCCAAGGCACGGTCGATGAGATCATCCGCGTGCCGCGTTCCATCACCGGAAAATATTTGCGCGGCGAATTCATCATCAGCCCACCCAGCACGCGCCAGTCGCCAATCCCGGACAATGGTTGGCTGGAAATCAAGGGGGCAGAGGAAAATAACCTGCGCAAGGTGGATGCTCGAATACCACTGGGAACATTCACCTGTGTCACCGGCGTCAGCGGCTCGGGGAAAAGCACGTTAGTCGATGACGTGCTGCGCAAGGCGCTCTTCCGCAAATGGCATGGCTCCAAGGAGCGCCCCGGCAAACACGAATCCATCGAGGGAGTTGAGAATCTTGACAAGGCAATCGTGATTGACCAGTCACCCATTGGCCGCACACCGCGAAGCAACCCCGCAACCTACACGGGTGTCTTCACGCACATCCGAGACCTGTTCGCCCGGTTGCCTGCGGCCAAAGTGCGGGGCTACGGGCCGGGCCGGTTCAGTTTTAATGTAAAAGGCGGCCGCTGCGAGAAATGCCAGGGTGACGGGCTGCTTAAAATAGAGATGCATTTTCTCCCGGCAGTCTATGTCACCTGCGAGGACTGCGGTGGTCGGCGTTACAACCGCGAGACATTGGAGGTGAATTACAAGGGTCTTAACATCTCCGATGTGCTGGAACAGACGGTCGACGAGGCGGCAACTTTCTTCCGGGCTGTGCCGCAGGTGTTCAACATTTGTTACACCTTGTCCGAGGTCGGGCTGGGGTACATTCGCCTCGGCCAGGCCGCGACCACCCTAAGTGGTGGCGAAGCTCAGAGAGTGAAGTTGGCCTCGGAATTGAGCCGTCGATCCACGGGGCGGACGTTGTACCTGCTCGACGAGCCGACAACGGGCCTGCATTTCCACGATGTGTCGCGCCTGCTGGATGTGTTTTTTAAACTGCGTGACGGCGGCAATACCTTGGTGGTCATCGAGCACAACCTGGACGTCATCAAGTGTGCCGACTGGATCATCGACCTTGGTCCCGAGGGCGGGAATGCTGGGGGGCGAGTAGTGGCCGAGGGCCCGCCCTCGCATGTTGCCAAGAGTCGCAAGAGCTACACCGGCAAATTTTTGAGTCGCGTTTTGTCGTCGAAAAAATAAGATCGTCCCGGTCAAATGATGAGCACAAGGATTTCCATCATGCTGCTGGCACTGCTGTTGTGTCCCGCCTTAGATGCGGCTGATGACATCAAGGTGCGCCGCGGCGAGACATTGTTTCAAGGTGCCCAGAGATGTTTTGGCGCAGGCCAATGGGTGACGGCGGCCGAGTGGTTCCGCGAGTACGTCGAGAACCATCCCGAGTCTCCCCGGCGCAACATGGCGATTCTCCTGCGGGCGCAGTCCCTTTTTCGTATGGAGCATTATCGCGATTGTTTCAATGAATTAAAAAACGCGGAGGGAACGTCCGGGCTGTTGGCGGCGGAGTTCAGGTTCTGGATGGCGGAGTGCCGGTATCGTGAGGCGGAGAATGATCCTGATAACGAAGGAAACTTTCGGGTTGCCGCGCAGTTATATGCCGAAGTCCCCAAGTCCGACCGGCTCGTGGTCGCCAATGTCTCCGAGGCAATGGCACACGCTCGGCTTGAAGACTGGCCCCGGGTAGTGGAACTGCTGCAGCCCACTACGAGTCCGTTTCAGCAATTTGCGCTGGAATCGCCCGAGTCCCACTTGGCCACGCAAGGTCGCCTTATCCTGTCCGAGGCGCTGCTGCGCCAAAATCTTCTCGATGACACAATCAAGATTCTGGATCAGCTGGGCGCGCTGAATCTCCCGGATCAAGATAAATGGCGGCGTCAACTCCTGCGCGCGCGCACCCTCGGTGCTCAGTTAAAATTCCAGGAAGCCCTCGCCGTGCTCAATGAACTTTTGATCACTGCCGAAAACCGTCTGCCTGCCCGCCGGACAGCTCAGGTAACCGAGTTGCAGATTTTCCTTCAAGACCAGCTCGGCGAACACGCGAAAGCACTGGAGTCTGCCGGTCGACTGTGGCGGGAAGAAATGTCCGAGGGATACCGTCGGCGCGGTTTGCTGCTGGCCTTGGAATTGGCCGTGCGCCACGATGTAAAGTTGAACATTGCTGAATTCGAAAAGTTATCCATCAAACTTCTGGCCGACACGGACTTGGCGGCCGTACAGCACGGATTGGGGGAGCTATATTTAAAACAAAGCCGACTTGACTCTGCTCCCGAAGATATGCTGGACAAGGCACGCGAACAGTTTGCGGCCGCCATGGGGGGCACCTTTGGAGGGCGGGCTCAAGCCGGTCTGGCTTGGACATTTTGGAATGAACAGCGACACGGGGTCTGTCGCACAAATTTTCTCCAAGCTGCCACCAAGCTGTCGCATCCGGAAGAACGAAGCCTTTTCAATTTTAAGGCCATCGAAGCCACCTTCCGTTCAGGTGACATGCCGGAAGTGCTCTCATTGGGCCGGGTTTTCTTGGCCAATGCAGCCCCTGCAAACTTGAGGAACAACACTCTTATCTTGATGGCACGGGCGGCCATCAATGAAGCTTCCGATCGCCCCGGAGGTTTTGGTGAGGCCCGGAGAATGGTGTCTAACTTGGATTCATCGCTCATGCCATTGCGAAAAGCTCAGGCCACCTTGCTGTTGGCTCGCGCCGAGAGCCGTAAAGGCAACCCCGATCATGCCCGGGAACTTCTGGCTCAACTTTCGACAAACAAGGTTTTAAAATCAGAGGTGGATCTTGAAGCCGCCCACACTTTCATTGCCGAAAAAAACTGGCCCAAGGCAATTCAGCATTACCGGTCTTGGCTAAACAAGGCCGACAACGAGAAAGCACCCCAACGTGCAAAGGTCACATTTGATTTGGGCTGGCTGTACAGTCTGAACCTTAAAACGAAGGAGGCCCATGACACTTTCTCGATGTTGATCGTTGCATTTTCTAGTACTCCGGAGGCATCCCGTGCGCAAATGTGGGTTGCGGATTATTACTTCAACCTTGGCGGTGACCATTTGGTCAGGGCCGAGGAGGCTTACCAGAAGGTTCGCGATATGAAAAACTGCCCCCTCGAATTAAAACACCGCTCCACGTTGCTGGCTGGCCGTTCCGCCTTGGCGCGCAGGAACTTTGCCAACGCCAGGGATTATTTCAACGAGCTTACAAAGGAAAAAAACAATCCATCAATTCAGGCCGAGGCGGCTTTTGCGCTTGCCGATACCGCCATTCTGGATCCCACCAGTACCAGCAGAAAATTTGATGAAGCCATCAGCATTCTTGAGACCATCATCAAGCTAGGCGGAGAAAATCCTTCAACGCCGATTATTATTCAGGCCCACGGCCGCATCGGCGACTGCCACCTGCAAATGGCGGCTACGGATCCCGCCCGTTATCTGAAATCCAGGGAATCATACCAGCGCGTCATCGATTCATCGGGACGGGCTCAGCTTGATCCGCCAGTTAGATACCGTGCAATGCTGGGCAAGGCGATGGCACTGAAGAACATGCCGGAGGAAAAAGCCGGGCAGCGGGCCAAGAACCTGAACGAGGCCTTGAGCTGGGCCAAGAAAGTTTTTGAGGGAGCGACTGCTTCGGGAATTGTGATAGACCCGTTCTGGATCCGTCAGAGCGGCCTGATGGCGGCTGAGCTTCAGATTCTTGTTGGCCGCCCAAGGGAAGCAGAAGATACCTTTAAAACTTTGGCAAAACACTTCAGCAAAATGGAGCCGGAGCTCAACTTAAGGATCAAACAACTGCGCGAAAACCGGCCCGGCTCAACGCCTGAATAACAATAGCCAAGATGTTTTCATCTTAATTGATGGGATCCACCCTGATGAGCTTCGTCTCTATCGGTCAATTATATTGGCGGCAGTGCCTTTGAGGTTTGACGGTGTCGCCCCGCTAGGCTAGAAGAGGGCAGGGGAGCCAACTGGAAGTCTGAGAGCACAGCACGTGAGATGCGGAAGACCCGTTGAACCTGCACCGGATAATGCCGGAGAATGGAGCCTGCCGTTCCGTTTCCCCAACCTTGGAATCATGGTTACTACAAAATCTGCCCTCGATGCTGGATCTGACCGGCCCTTCCCCAAATCACGCCGGGTGTATGTGAAGGGCAAACGCGTGCGTGTGCCCATGCGCGAAATTGAGCTTCACCCGACACGTTTGCTATCCGGCGAACTGGAGCTAAATGACCCAGTGAAGGTTTATGACACCAGCGGTCCTTGGGGCGACCCGGAACATCATGGATCGGTGGAGGAAGGTCTGCCTCCTTTGCGACGCGAATGGATTCTGGCGCGCGATGATGTTACGGAACACGATGGTAGAACTACTCGACCTGTCGACGACGGTTTTCTCTCCGAACGCCATGCCTCTACCGGTAACCCACTCAAATTTTCAGGCCCAATCCAGAAACCGATTCGGGCCACGGGCCATCCAGTCACGCAAATGTGGTACGCCCGCCAAGGAATCGTTACCCCGGAGATGGAGTTTATTGCCATTCGGGAAAACCAGGGGCTGGAGAACCTGCTTGATAAATTCAGCGACAAGGAATCGCGCCGATCACTTTTACGACAAAATCGCGGCGAAAGTTTTGGGGCGAAAACTCCAATACAGATAACTCCTGAATTTGTACGTGATGAGGTTGCTTCTGGCCGAGCGGTAATCCCTCTCAACATCAATCATCCCGAAGCTGAGCCGATGATCATTGGGCGGAATTTCCTCGTCAAAATCAATGCCAATATTGGGAACAGCGCTGTTTCCTCGAGTATTGAGGAGGAGGTTGAGAAAATGCGATGGTCGATTCGCTGGGGCACAGACACGGTGATGGATTTGTCCACCGGCAAGAATATCCATGCCACCCGTGAATGGATTATTCGTAACAGCCCCGTGCCCATCGGCACGGTGCCGATTTATCAGGCACTTGAAAAAGTTGGCGGACGGCCAGAGGAGCTGACCTGGGAAATCTTTCGCGACACCCTCGTCGAACAGGCCGAGCAAGGCGTTGACTATTTTACCATACACGCGGGCGTGCTGCTCCGGTTCATTCCCATGACCGCACAACGCGCGACTGGCATCGTCAGTCGCGGCGGCAGTGCCATAGCCAAGTGGTGCTTAGCGCATCACCGGGAAAATTTTCTCTACACGCACTGGGAAGACATCTGTGAGATCATGGCCGCGCACGACGTTAGCTTTTCCATCGGTGACGGCCTGCGCCCTGGCTCAATTGCCGATGCCAATGACGAGGCGCAGTTCGCCGAATTAAAAGTGCAGGGCGATCTTGTCCAGCGCGCTTGGAGCCACAGCGTGCAAACTATGTGCGAGGGCCCCGGCCACGTGCCCATGAACATGATCCGTGAAAACATGGAGAAACAACTTGAATGGTGCCACGGGGCTCCTTTTTACACTTTGGGCCCGTTGACCACGGACATTGCCCCGGGCTATGACCACATTACCAGCGGCATTGGCGCAGCGATGATCGGCTGGTATGGAACCGCCATGCTTTGTTACGTAACGCCCAAGGAGCATCTTGGTCTGCCCAACCGGGAGGATGTGAAGGAAGGAGTGATCACCTATAAAATTGCCGCCCATGCTGCCGACTTGGCCAAGGGGCACCCAGGTGCGCAGTACCGAGACAACGCTCTCTCCAAGGCTCGCTTTGAGTTTCGCTGGGAAGACCAATTTAATCTCAGCCTCGATCCCGAGCGCGCGGTGGAATATCACGATGAAACCCTCCCTGCAGACGGGGCCAAGACCGCGCATTTTTGCAGCATGTGCGGCCCGAGTTTTTGCAGCATGAGAATCACCGAGGACATTCGCCGATACGCGGCCGAGAAAGGTCTCGATGAAGCCTCCGCCATCGAGGCCGGCATGGCGGAAAAGTCTCGGGAATTCGCTGATCAAGGAGCAGAGATTTACCCAAAGGCCTAGGTCAAGGCACCGTTGCAACTGCTGCCATTGCCTGCGGAGCAGGCTAGACAGTGGTCGCCTGTCAGGATTTTTTGGCCGGACAAGTGCTTCGGTAAAATGTCCCAAAGATACAGCAACTTGCCGTTCGAAAGTTGCATGCCAAGCATCTGGTTAAAATCACAGTCGTATAGTTCACCGCGGTACCCCACACTGATGGAGTCCCGGCACATCAGGCCATTGACGGCGGCGGAATTAAAACTCTGCACCAGCAACTCCATGTAATCTTCCCATTTGCCTTGGGAGCGCAGATCCTCGGCAAAACGCGCGATAGGTTGATTTGTGATCGTGTAGAGTTGATTAAAAACAATCCCGTGTTCGCGCCAGAGGGACTCTTTGTAGTCAGCCTCAAGTTCTTGTTGGGAGGGTGGCAGCGTGATGCCTGTCGGGTTGTAAATCAAGTTCAATGACAGTGTTCGGCCGTAACCCAGTTCATTGAGTTTGCGCAGCGCGCGGATGCTCTTTTCAAAAACGCCGTGACCTCGCTGGCGTTCCACAGTGCCGGGTTGATGGCAGGGCAGGGAAGCGATTACTTCCACTTCATTTTTGGCCAGAAATCCGGGCAGCCAATTAAAACCTGTTTCTTCAATAATGGTTAGGTTGCACCGGTCAATAACGTGGCAGCCTGCCTTGCGTGAAGTTTCAACGAGATACCTGAAGTTTGCACACAGTTCTGGCGCTCCGCCGGTGATGTCCACCGTTGCCGGCTGGTGGTTGGAAATCCAGTTGCCTATCCTTTTAGCCGTGGAGGCATCCAGCATCTCCCTCCGCCACGGCGCTGCATCCACATGGCAGTGCCGACAAGCCTGATTGCATTTGCGTCCGACGTTAAGCTGTAGCGTGTGAAGGCGCGTGCGTTTGAGTGTCATTCGGCTGGCAGCCAGTTTCTTCTCAAATCGGTTCATTGCATCAAGGACAGAAGCATATTATTCTTCCGGCGTGATCATGGCACGCGAAGAAATGAACGGCAAGCGAGTGTTGATTACTGGCGCGTCGCGCGGCTTGGGGCGCGCCATGGCCGTGGAGTTTGCCCGTCAGGGACACTGGGTCGCGGCATGCAGCCGCTCCGAGAAGAAGGTCGTAAAACTTTCCAAAGAACTTGGCTCTCCACACTCCTGTTCGGTGGTGGACGTGTCGGACGATGCCGCCGTGGAGACTTGGGCTAAGGAAGTGGTGGATGAACTTGGGCCCCCGGATTTGCTCCTGAACAACGCTGCCATCATCAATCGGAATCGTTTCCTTTGGGACGTGCCGGTGGATGAATTCGATAAAATCATAGATGTCAACATCAAGGGTGTCACCAACGTTATTCGACATTTTATGCCGCCAATGGCTCGGAGAGGATGCGGAGTTATAGTCAATTTCAGTTCAGGCTGGGGCCGCTCGGCCTCTCCGGAAGTGGCTCCGTATTGTGCCACTAAGTGGGCTATTGAAGGCTTGTCTCAGGCGTTGGCCCAGGAACTCCCGGAGGGCATGGCCGCGGTACCGCTAAACCCGGGCATCATTAACACCGACATGCTCCGCAGTTGTTTTGGGCCATCGGCCGCTGATTTCCAGAGTCCCGAGGAGTGGGCACGGGTCGCAGTGCCCTTTCTGCTCGACCTTGGCCCAAGCCATAATGGCCGAGCTTTAACGGTTGGCTGAGGAATTAGCTTGTTCTCGGGCCGGGAGGTGTGATAATGTTTTCTCATGTCCCGTTCGTCTCAGAAGAAACTTCCCAAGGCTATTATGCTGGGAATGGCCTTTGATTCAGATGGTCACAAGCGCGTGACCACCGGTGAAAATTTTGCCTTGGTCGGAGGCACGGAATCTACTCATGAGTCGATGACTGAGAAGGCCATCAAGATCAACGAGCAGCTTGCCGAGCGTGGCAAGCGGATTGAGGAGTGCAGCCTCGAGGAATTTGATGATATCGCTCAGTCGGTTGGCTTGGAACGGAAGCGTCCCGAGGAGAATTAATCGGGCCACTTGAGTGGGTCGGTGCGGTAGTACTTGCAAAGTTCTCCGTATAGATCGGGACGTCTTTTTTTCAACTGACGGGGTTTCTCAAAAAATGTCTCGGTGGCCACCGCAAAGAACTCAGCCGGGTTTGTTGCTCCGTAATCATCCATCACCGTCTTGCGTCCTTTATCTGTGTCTTCAAGAAAATTCCGATACGTCTTCGACATCGCCCGCCGCCATTCCGAATGACGATTCCGACGGCGAAACACCGGCGCTCCGTCGGCCGCACCCGAGGCCTGGTCAAGTTGATGCGCAAACTCGTGAAGCACAAGGTTGTGACCATCGTTTGGATTTGCGGTACTGTACAGCGTGTTGTCCCAAGCAAGCACAACCACCCCCACATCCCACGACTGCCCCAGAACCGTTTGCTCGCTCTCGGTGTAAAGCCCTCCCACGCCGGGTTGCACCGTTCGCGCCTTGTATGCGCCGGGATAAACGATGACTGACTTGAGCGTGTCCGGGAAAAACCCTTTCTGGTTGAGCAGTAGAAAACTCGCCTGACCGGCAATGATAACGCGGATTTCATCATTCATCTCAAGTCCGTTGTGCCCCTCGAAAACCACCTCATCCAGCAACACTTGGGCATGCCCCTCAACTTGAATTTTCAATTCATCGGGGAGTCGTTTGAACAGTGGAAGATTGGCGTCGAGAAAGGACCGCCATTTACTCGGCATGGGCGAAACCAGAAATTTCGCGCGCCGCCTAGATCGGGCTCGACGCCGACAACAGCGCCAAGTCACCCAGGCCGCGACCACGCCAGCCAACACAATCAGCCATTCCCCGCCGCTCATTTCCTCGGCTCCGGCCAGTTGAGATGCCGGTGCAGGAATTTGTATGTGGCCACGCCGTTGATTTTATGCGGGCCATTAAAATATTCAATTTCCGTGCGGCCCGGGATTCCGAGATAACCAAAAACCCTCCGGATCTTCGCGTACTCGTAGGCCACCCATTCGTCGGGAGCCACGCCGTCCTTGTGGCCGCGCTCCACCATGAATGGCCTCGGCGCGATCAGCGCACCCATCTCAGCATAATTAAAAGTGTGGCCCAGATTGTACTCGAACATTTCATACTCGCCAGTGAACATGTAGCTGTATCGTGCATCCACGGTGACACATTTTTTAATCCACTCATCAAAATCAGCTGAGCAAATGGACAGGCAATAACGCGGCACCAAAGCCGGCACACGCATCGCAGTCTTACCGCCATAGGAAAGGCCGTAAAATCCAATCCGTTTTTTATCGACGTACGGCAGTTTCTCAAGCCAGTCAATGATGCGGTTGTGTTGTCCAACTATTATAGTGAAGAGCGACTTGCCGAGCGGGTTGGCTTTCCGCTGCAACACCCGGAATAAGTCGCGACCGCGATAAGGATTGTGCGGGGCAAACACCACGAAGCCACGATCCGCCAGTTCAGCTGCGAAACCACTGTAATAACGGAATGCGCGTTCCTTGGGGTCGCGTGTCACGGTATCCATCGGAACCCCCTCAAGTCCGTGTTGGCAGACCACCACCGGTCGCTTTTCGCCCGGCTTGATGTTCTTGGGCCGCAACAATATGCCCCAAGCGTACACGTCTGGCCACACGTCGAGAAGCACGTCATGGGCGACCCACTTTTCGGTCTCGATGATTTTTCTCGAGCGCGGGTTGATGGGAAGGCTGGCTGACGGAAGTTTTCCTATCACCTCCTTCCACATCTGCTCGCGATACGTCTTGCACTGTTCGGCCCATTTTTCAGGATCACCCGGGGGCAGTTTTTTCCAGAAATTATCATTTCGCTCATACTCGGAGAATCGCAGCAGTTGCTGGGTGTATTCGGTCAACTCTTCCACTTGGCGTTTCTGGCGGGCATCGACGTCAGTCGTGTGTTCTATTTTTAAATCACGCGTCTCGGGCAAAGTGTCGCGCTTGAATCCCATGCCGGCCAAAAACTGTAGCAATGCATCTTCGCTGCCTGAATCTGGGCTCTTTATCAATTTCCAGTTTCCAATTATTTCCCCAGCCAAGACGCGGCCGCGTTGGAACTCAGCGGAGACTGATTTATAATCAGGCGTGCTTATTTTGCCGGGAGCCGCGCCGCCCCTGCGTCCGGGGCGCGGCTTCGGCGGGCCATCGGTGGCTGTTACCGGTGAATGTTCCACTACCAATGCTCTCGGCCCGATGAGGCTGGCGATTTCCGCATCACCAAATTGTTCCAGCAAGCCAAAGACATTTCGGTAAATCGGCTCCTCCCAAACACGTTGTCGGTTGTTGAAATATCCGCTGGTGAGTGTTGAGGCGATTCGCGTATCGAGCGCCCCCGCGTAGAGAGCCAGCAGCCCCCCCTCTCCAAATCCAATCACCCCAATGGGGGCGGGGCTGGGTGATTTCTCATTTTCACAGGTGAACCAATCCACGGCAGACAAAATTTTCTGGATTTCATAGCCTATCACGTGACGGCCCATCTCGAAGGATTGTCGGTAAATCCATTCGCGATGTGTCTGGTTGGTAAATGTAACTCGATGGTCGCCAGACCACTCGTCGCGACGGTCAATCAAAACGGGAACCACGACCTGACAGCCAGCCTCGGCCAATCGACGGGCGAACTGGGATTTGGCCGGGATACCCTTAGACAATCCGACTAGTTGTTCCGGGGTTTGATCGGCATCTGGCAAGGCCACCACCCGTGCGCGAATCCCTGATTTGGGCGACAACAAAAGTCCCTCCCCATTTACACCTGTCAACACTGCCCACCTGATAGCTTGAATTTTTATTTTATCATCCTCGTAAAGGAGGGCCGAGGTGTCCGTTGTGCTTTTTAATTCCAGTGTGGATATTGGGAGTCGCTTGTCGACAGCACCGGTGCAGAACCTGAAATGGTTGCGGTTTTTACCGACACTCTTGTCGTAAGCAGCCGGTGAACTATAGTCACGTTTCCAGAAAGTTGCGCGTCTCCCGGTGGAGAGTTCAATTTCTCGCATCAAGAATTTATCAATGCCGACGACCATCCTCGCGGACAAGTCGCCTTTCAAATTCAAGGGCTTGGTATTAGGTAGGGGGGCCGCGTCGAGAGTCGCGATGAGCGAGCAGAATAGGGGAGTGATTAATCGTTTCATAATAAATCCGTTCGGGGTGCCCATGGCAACCGGAACAGCGGGTTCTGTCAATCCTGCTCAGTCCGACCCTTCGCGCTCGCCGACGCTGACAAGCTCCTTGTTGGTCGCGCCATTCACGATCTTGAACTGTTCAGCGTGTAGGTCTGGCTCTGCGCGGAAGGATAGTTTGACCAAGTGCTTTTTCTCCATGTTGATGATTAGATTTTCGTCTTCCTTGCGCAGGCGATCGAGCACCATTGGGTTGACTGATATGAGCAGTTGGTAATCTTCCATCTCGTCGATGTTGCGGCGTTTGAGCAACTCGTCGAGTTTGCGCTGGATTTCAACGCTCATGGTGATCGCACTCTTGATGCGACCGCGGCCACCGCAATTTGGGCAGTCGTCGTTGACCGTGGACTGGATACTCTCCGAGTGGCGTTGGCGGGTCATCTCCATCAGCCCCAGTTGGGAAATGGGCAGGATGTGTGTCTTGGCCTTGTCGCGGCGAAGTCCGTCACGCATGCGGCGAAACACATCCTGACGGTCGCGTCCACTTTTCATATCAATGAAATCGAGCACGATCAGTCCGCCAATGTTTCGGAGCCTCAA
>Ga0114993_10003165_pt1 | contig 17365 bp, 19 predicted proteins | sample ArcticOcean_MG_C_FD_87042 | JGI IMG/M metagenome (GOLD analysis project Ga0114993, IMG submission 87042) | Marine microbial communities from western Arctic Ocean - ArcticOcean_MG_CB2_150 | ecosystem: Environmental > Aquatic > Marine > Oceanic | place: Arctic Ocean: Canada Basin | collected...
GAAGTGGCGAGCGGGGAACAGGATGAACCGCTTGAGGCTGGGGAGCCTGAAGACTCGGAGTTCGAAGAAGAGGAAGAAGAGGCGGAAGAGGTTGAGTTTGACCTGGATGCCCAGATAGAAGAATTCAGGCACCAGATTGAGGAAGATCCGGAGAACTGTGTTCATCATTACAATCTGGGCGAAGCCCTGGCGGAATTGGGGCAGTCGGAAGAAGCCCAGGAAGCTTTTGAACAGGCTTTGTTGTTGGATAAAGACCAGGCCTTCGGTGCCATCATTCATTTTGGCATTGGCAACCTTTATTACCACCAGTTGATGTCGGGGATTCAATCCACAGTGGTAAAAAGTTCTGTGGGCCTGCATTCACAACACAGGGCGGGGGCTCAAATTTCCTCGGTGAATGATGATGATTATGCCACTCCTCTACGCGAGTTTGAGGCGGCTGTCCAGGATCTTCCGAGCTTGCAGGCGGATGAGGAAATTATGGAGTATATCAGCACGAACGTGCCTCAGCAAATAGCCACGGTTTATTACAAGTGGGCCTCGGACTTGTTTGACAAGGCACGGCAAATTGACAATTATGGCGATGAAGTCAAGGACATCAAGAAGGGATTGAAACACTTGAAAAAAACAATCGAGATTGATCCTAATCACTCACAGGCCAACCTGATGGTCAAATATGGAAAAAAGATGCTTCAGGAGGGTTTCAGCATCTATGATGAATACGGGTTTGTAGCTAAGGAAATCCAGGGCACTGGGTAGCCGAGAGATTCCTGTCGGGAGTGTAATATGCCAAATATAGATGAATTGATCCGGGACCGATTGAGCAAGGACGGACAAGTGCTGAACTTGAAAGCTCAATTCTTGCGAGAGGTGGGCGCGATAGAACTGGTCCAGAAGGAAAGTTTGAAAGAAGTCCGAGCCTTGGACCTATCGCAGAACGGCATTGGAGATGAAGGGGTCAAGGCTCTTGCCCAATCAACAGTACTGGTCAATTTAAGAAATCTTAATTTAGCTTCAAACAGTATCACTGATATCGGTGCAAAATATCTTGCCACATCGAAGCATTTGACCAAACTTCGCAGTTTGCAGTTGGTGGTCAATGACATTTCTGAGCAAGGTGAAAAAATGCTCAGAAACTCTACGGACTTGTTAAGTCTGACATCCTTGAAGTTCAGAGTTTAAAAGGAGCTTGCTAATTTATTCGAACATTTTCTCTGGTGGGCAAAGAGTTATCCCGGCTTGATGAGCCTTTGCTATCTGCCCCCCGGCGGCTCGCCGGTAGCCAAAAGACAAAAAATAGCAACATCCAATGCAAAATTTAAGAACTCAACAGGGCTGGGGCCGGGATTTTATCTTTCACAAGGCATTGATACTTAAGGAGCTTTTCTCCCCGGTTTGTGGCGGATATTAAAGGCTTGACTTCCTGTGGGGGGTTTGATATTTTCAGGCCACCATAGCCAGATCTTGATGGTTTTGAGGGAAAATCCGTTGTTTTGCTACGGAAGTAATTTCAGTCGGAACTACGGAACTAAAGGTATTGAGCACAAATCACCGAAGAGGTTGATGAACAATAAAGTTTATAAGTTGTTTCGAGTTTTACCTTTAATTAAGCTTCGAAAGGGGGAGCACATGAGAAAGACTGTAATAGCATTATTGGCAGTATTTTTTGTATTTTCCGTTACCATTGCCAGCGCAGGCGTTTCCACCATCGCTGCCGGGAAATCCAGCGTTTGTTTTAATGCCGGTTGGAATATTGTCAACCTGAGCGAAGACAAGGCAACAACGGTACACATCAATGTTGGGCCGATCGGGTATTCTTGGAATAAGAATTTTGACCGGACACTGGATCCAGGAGGATTTTTAAGTCATGCTCTGCAGCCGAAATCCACCTTTGATAATAAAGGTCCGGGACCTATCCAGTTGAACTGTCAGAAGCGAGACAACAATGCCTCGCATGACTGGAAATTAGATCCGGGTTCTCATTCGACCTATCAGGTCGATTACCATCTGGACCATGTAAGGCCTGGTACGTATATTGAGCCGGGTATGGGGCAGCCGGAAGGTACTGAGCGCGGTCTCTTCAGCCAACGTGGCGCCGCAGGTGGTGGAACAGTAGGCGAAGCCGCACGATAAGCTTAGTTTTAATGATTATGCCGGGGGGCTTGCCCCCCGGCATTTTTTTTTGATTTTTGTCTGGCAGGAAGAATAAAATAAGATATCAATGGATTGAGAATAGAAAAACTATGAGCGAAAACAGGTTAGTGGATAATGGGGATGGCACGGTTACCGATGCGCTGACCCAATTGATGTGGATGCAAAACGACTCCTATTTGGACCTGTCGAAGTTCGTCAGTTACAGGGCGGCTTTAAAATATTTGCATAATAAAAATGCGGAGTCTTTTGCCGGTTATAACGACTGGCGGCTTCCCCATAAAAGAGAGGCTCACTCCCTTTTTGATAGAGATAAGTCCCTGAATGACAAGTACGGCATGGTCATACATCTTGATCCTGTATTTACCGAAGGTTGCGGGTTCGATACCTGGACCAGTAATACGCGGGGTAAAATCACCGCTTATTGCTATTCTTTTAACAGTGGTACAGGTGGGCATAAGGAAGTCGATGATATCCTCAATACCAGTGCTCGACTGGTGCGCGGGGAATTTGATAATTCAAAAACCAAGGTTGGCCATGTGCCTGAAGTCAGAGATATGATTACTCAGGGCGGCGGTTGGCGATAACTAAAGGGTCGGCTCCTAGGCGTAGGGCCAACTAGCAATAGCTTTTTAAGCCGGGATAACTCTTTGCCCGCGGATGTGGTATTCAACCTTAGCTCTTACCCTCTCAGGGCATGCGTGATATGCAACCATTGACTTCATGCCCGGGCACGGGTAAAGGCAAATGAAGAGAGATATCACGCGTGCCCCGAAGGGGTAGAAAATGTCCAAGTAAATTGGAGATCCCCTGAAAATCTTCTGGGCCAATTGGCAAGGGTTTACAGGGATTTGGGCAGTTGTCGGTTTTTCCGTGGGATTTGAATTTTCCTGTGGAAATTCAGAGGTTTCCGGACAAAGGGTTACTTGAATTTGGCTTGAAAACCCGGTGTCCGGGTGGTATTTTAATAAAAACTAAACATTGTTTATTTATATAGGTGCAGGAGAGAAGCACTCGTCTCCAGTCTCATTTTTTTAGGTCAATATGTGTTCTGCGGTTTCCGGGATAGGGATATATTAGCCGAGGCTGAATGAGTGAGCGGGAATCATAAAGTGTTTTTTATTTTGCTGACGAGTTCGAGGTTTGGTTGTGGTGGAATCAAAAACCAGTTGGGTCAAAAAAGATAATGGTACTGTAGAAGACACTGAGAATGATGTGATGTGGGTGTTGAGGGATTCCCGGCAGGAACTGGGTAAATGGCTCAACTGGGAGGAAGGCACTGCATATGTGAAGGCCTGCAATGAGCAAAATTATTTGGGCTTTAACGATTGGAGGCTTCCCACCAAAAGTGAAGTGCGTTCTTTATTCCGGCACCAAAATGAATACCGGGAAGTGTTCTTGAACTTACCCAAAAAACCGGCACGTCGGGTTTCCAATTACCAGGCGGGCGGAGAAACCTGTGTGTGGACATCTGAAACTCGCTACGATTCTTATGCGTGGAAAAGCTATTTCCCTGTTATGAAAGAGATTTGTGTGGACCAGACGGTGTCCACTACCGGTACTTCGGTGCGCATGGTAAGGGATCTGGATTGATAATTTTTTCCCGGGAAAGTTGAGGTTTAAAATGGCTGAAGATGAAAACCCAAGCACATCTGATGAAGGTGTAGATCCTGAAATTGTTGAGGATGAGCTGGAGACAGAGTGGATTGGTGAGGAGGAATGGGGCGACGAGGAAGAAGCAGATGTAGCTTTAGCTGAGGAAGAACTTCCGAATTTTGTCGATAATGGCGATGGAACCATCAGCGATACCCATTCCAACCTGATGTGGAAAAAGGATGATTCTTACAAGGAGTACGGTTATGGAATCACCTGGATTGAGGCCCATGATTATTGCGAAATGATGAACGATAAAAAATTCGCCGGATATGATGATTGGAGGCTGCCCGGCATCGAAGAATCTAAAAGTCTTTTTTCGTTTGTTCAGTCAAATAGTGATAAGGACGGCGCGGAGATCCATATTTCAGATTTGTTTGAAACGGGAGGCGGTCACAATACCTGGACCTATGAAGAAAAGCCGGACTACCAGCAATATGCGCAAAAATTCAGTTTCGTGACGGGTAACGATATATGGGAAAATAAGGACAACGAATATTCTCATTGTCGGGTGACCCGTGATGTGGTTCAAGATGAATGGGAGCCGGAGTGGCGCAAGGACACCAAAACATTCGAACGTTAATTTATACCGATGTTGAGGGCAATCTGATTGGAGTGTTATGGACCATTATATGATTTTTGGTAAGGATGATTGTCCGCACACCCAGAAAGCCCTGGACAGTTTTAAAAAACAGAGCAGGTCTTTTGTTTATATTAATGTTGATAAGGATCCAGATGGTTTAAAGAGATTACTGGAATATTCTAATGACCAGTATGTGGTTCCGGTCATTGTCAATGTCGATGAAGACAGTGTGGAAATAGGATATACCGGCGACTAAAGATTGCAGGGTTTTATAGAAGGGCATCTCTGAAAATTGTTTTTGGCCATGAGCGGCCCTTATAAAATAAGGGGTGCGAGTTGCCTTAGAGAAAACTATCGAATAAATAGAGATCTCCTGAAAAACGATCCCGAATTTTCAACCTGCCGATTTGGTCGGCAATTTAAGAAATAGAAAAAAATGACAGAAAAACTTCCGCAAAAGTTAGAGCAGGCACCGGTTAAACAGGATAAGACACCTAAACGGTATGTGGAGAAAGGCCGTGACGTTATTTTTGATAACAAAACCCGTGTTTACTGGATGAAAAAGGATTCCTGGCAGGACAAGGGCAAGTTTTTCAACTGGCATGAGGCGGTGGAATATTCTGATAGAAAGAATCTAAGAAAAATTGGCGGATTTGATGACTGGCGGTTGCCCAGTGCAGATGAAGTCTCATCGCTTTATGATGAATCGTGTGAAAACCCGGGAAAAGGAGGAGTGATCCTTCATCTGGACTCGGTGTTTCCGGAGGGTGCGTTTAAAACCGCATGGATTGCCGGGGATACTTCTACCCGCAGGCCAAGGTTTGACTACAGCGAAGGCAAGGTCGTCATTGCTGAAGAATATAGCTTTGGTTCGGTTCGTATCTGTAGAAAAGACCAGGTTATAAGAGACCATACCCGCCCATCCAGAAGATAAGGTTATGACGGAAACCAAAGCGGAAACACATTATGCGGATAACGGGGATGATACCGTTACCGACCTGAAGCACAACCTCATGTGGATGAAGAAGGATACCTGGGTCACCCTGGGGCGTCTGATCACCTGGCATGAAAGTCAGGAGTTGGCGCGTAAAATGAATGAGGAAAAATTCGCTGGATATAGCAATTGGCGCATTCCTTCTGCCTCAGAAGTCAAACACCTTTTTCATCCATCCGCCAGCAATATGGATGTGGAAGGTTGTGAAATCCATGTCGACCCTATTTTTACCTCTGGCTGCGGGTTCACAACCTGGACAAGCCAAACCCGTGGTGCCAAGGCCGCAATGGCGTATGACTTGCGGTCCGATTTTGAATTCTGGTTGGCCAAGGAAAACGATGGTTTTCCCAGTGCTGTGCGTCTGGTTCGGGACAATGTTCAGGAAGACGAGGACCCGGATTTTGTCCGCATAGTCCTCCATAAAGACGGCACGATAACTGATCACAAGACCGGCTTGATGTGGAAAGCGGTGGACTCTTATGTGGATCTGGACAAGTGGGTGAGTTGGGATGAGGCGAAAAACTATCTGCACCAATTAAACCGGACGCGGTTTGCCGGTTATCAAAACTGGCGCATGCCCACACGGAAGGAAGCGCAGACAATTTATGATGCTTCGAATCCTGTTACGGACAATTATGGCGATACGGTATTTTTGGCTAAAGGTTTCCCCCCTGGATGCGGTTTGACCTGTTGGACAAAAACGTTAAATAAGTCTGACAAAGGACTGGTTATTCGGTTCCATTTTTATAATGGAGACTATAAATGGCATCAAGTGGGTTTACGCAGTCATGGTGTCCGTGCGGTACGGAACCAAGAGAGTGATTCCTAAAGATGGCATACCATGAGTGAACAAGGCTTAGAGAAAGAGAGTGAGCGATTCATAGAAGCGGACAGTGACACAATTATTGATGGCGCAAAACGCTTGGTCTGGCTAAAAAAAGATACCTGGCAATTGGCGGGAAAATGGATGGCCCAGCGCCAGGTTATAGAGTTCGCTGGAAGCCTTAACCGTAAGCGGTTCGCCGGTTTTTCTAACTGGAGGCTTCCTACAACAATCGAGGCTAAAAGCCTCTTCGATAAGAAACAGAAAAACTCTGATAATATGGGCCAGGTGATTTACTTGTCCGATTTGTTTGAGCCGGGATGCGGGTTCCTGTGCTGGACCAGCGATGTGCGGCATAATATACAAGGTGTGCGCCTGAATTTCCGCAAAGGAGTTACCATTTATGATGATATTTTTCGCGTGTCGAGAGGGTCTTCCAGATTGGTCCGTGATATTGAAAAGGATGACTGAAATTTAACATTAGCTTTGAAGCGGGAGAACTAAACTTGGATTTGCAAAAACGATTTATTGATAATGGGGATGGAACCATTACCGACCTTGAGACCAAACTGATGTGGAAACAAACAGATTCGTTTCAGGACACCAGTAAATGGCTCAATTGGTATAGCGCGCTGAAGTATTTGCTGGCATTGGGGGTTGAAAAGTTTGCGAGTCACGATGATTGGAGAATGCCGACCTTGGAGGAGGCGGAAAGCCTTTATGACGAAGACCATGTTATTCACGATATGGACCGCATGGACATTTTCATAAGCACGACTTTCTCGCCCGGCGGAGGTTTCACCACATGGACCTCAAATGAGTTGCCGCATGCTACTGCCGCCATCTTTTATTACCGCTATGGGCATGCAAACTCCAATCATAAGGAAGATATTACCAAAGATTCGGTTCGTGCGGTCCGGGATGTCGTGAAACGTGAAAAAGAAAAAGGTGTATTTACTAAACATCCGGGCTTTTCAATATCTCCTCTTCCCCGCTAATTAACAAAATTGAAAAGGTTAGGTTTTTAAACTTTCACCCTTTTTGAACAAGTAGAATCGGGTGCTCTGAAATAATTAGTTGAAAGGAAGCTGTCATCGAAGGATATGTGGTAATCAATCAGCAGGAGAGTGAAAACTCAAAAATGACGTACCGATTCGAGGAAGAGGACTACCGGAATACTTATGTTCTGGAGGACTTTTATCACACCCATCCTTTTGCTGATTATACCTATGTTGTGGTGCGCCTTCGCGATGAGGATAATGCGGAAAATGCTTTTGCTTTCCAGTTTAATTTCAATAAAACTTTTAATCCTCTTCCCGATCACCCGCGGTTGATGGATGTGCAAACCCAAATCGCCAAGGGGTTTGCCAAAAATGCCCCGGATGAGTTGATACTTCTATTCAAACAGAGGGTTGTGGAAGCGAAAGCCTATGGAGAGAAAAACCCAACCTCTTATCTGGAATTCCAGCCAGGAAATTATTTCAATTATTTTGAATTGTTTCCGCAAAATAAGGAAATGCTCGATTTCATTTATAGTAAGGACCAATATTTTGCAGAAGACTCCTACGACATTGATCCGCGTAATGATAATCGCAGTTTAAAGCTTTCCTTTTATAAAATGGAACTGGACAATGCCGATCAGGCACCGATCTTTTCTTCGACTTATTTTTTTGATGAGGGTCTGCGGGAAAAGGAAGATGCAAAACTGGAGTCTTCCAATAGTGATATGCTGATCGCCATCAGTCAGGGGATTCCGGATTTTAATGATAGGCTGAAGAAACGTTATAAAGAAGCAAAAAAAATTGGTATAGCGTTGATGAAAAACTCGCCAGGCGTGAAGGTGCAGGAAGGAAAAATAAAACCCAACGAACCTTGTCCTTGCGGGTCCGGTAAGAAATATAAGAAGTGTTGTGCGTTGAAGTTAAACTGATGTTAACCGTTAGAAAATTGAAATGGTGCTTCCTGTGCTGGAAAAGCCTTTCTATATAATTTTATGGAATTGAACCATGGCAAAAGAGAGAAAAGTTAAAAAAGTTCAATGTCGGCATATCCTTGTGGGCTCCAAAGAGCTTGCGGATGAATTGAAGGTCAAGATTGACGAAGGGGAAGAATTCACCAAACTGGCGGAGGAGCATAGTGAATGCCCTTCAAAAAAACGTGGTGGGGATCTGGGATGGTTTGGCAAAGGAGCCATGGTCCGGCCTTTTGAGGTCGCCGCGTTTACTGCCCAGGAGGGAGATGTTGTTGGCCCGATAAAAACCGAATTTGGCTGGCACTTGATTTACGTTTACGAAATTCAAGAAGATGTTGATCCGGATTCGGGTCCGCCGACGGGTGATGAAGATGCTGATGAAGATACCCTTAGGCTGGTGGCGGAAAACTACGCACATGAGTTTATGATGCTGGGTTACACCAGTAAAAAGGTGTTGAGCCTTTTTACCAGTCCGCATTTTAAATCGGCGAATACGGTTTATAACATTCTGGGGGCAGATGCCATCAATGAGGTGATCGCCCTGGTTTTTGGGCAGAAAATTGAACCAAAGCAATCCGGTAAGGTTGCGGAAGGTGAGGACGAGAAGAAGGCGGATTAATTTCAGGTCCTAAAAAATTAAAGCGAGGTCCCCGCGTCAGGGGGCCTCGCTTTTTTTGTTTAAATCTATTCGCTACAGCGTAACGCTGTGAACACTGAGAATGTTGGAAGTGTTGCGCAATTCTCGTAAGGCTTCCGTGGTGGGTGGGGAATCGATATTGATGATGGCGATGGCCCTGCCTTCCTCTTCTTGTCGACCTAGATGAAAGCCTGCGATATTCAGGTTGTTTTTCCCGAGAATATTTCCCAGATTCCCGATTACACCGGGGACATCCGTGTTTTGGAGTACAAGCATATGTTCAGAGAGAACCGCTTCCATTTTAAAGTCGTCAAACTGCACGATTCTTGAATCGCCTTTGCCAAAAATACTGCCTGTTACTTTGCGAGTTCCTTTTTGAGTAATGACTTGTACTTGCACGGTGCTGGTGTATTCATGCACTTCATTGCTCGTGGACTCCTGCACTTCAATCCCTCTCTCCTTTGCAATAAAAGGAGCATTCACCATATTGATTTCATCAATAGAACGGTTGAAGAGTCCTTTTAAAATGGCGTTGGTCACCGGCTTTACCTGTATGGTAGACACTTCACCATTATATTGAATTTCAATGCGCGTCACAGGGCCATCGGTCAGTTGAGAAATAAAATGGCCGAGGTCTTCCCCTAATGTGAGGTAGGGTTGGATTTTAGCCAGTGTTTCAGCATCAATAGAAGGAACATTGACCGCATTACGAACATTGCCATATTTGAGAAAGTCGATGATCTGATCGCAAATTGAGATGGCTACTTTTTCCTGCGCTTCTCCTGTAGAGGCTCCCAGATGTGGGGTGCAGATGATTTCGTCCACTTGCAGAAGAGGACTGTCAAGGTCCAGGGGTTCTTTGTGGTAAACATCCAACGCGGCTCTGGCAACTTTTTTTGATTGAATGGCTTCAATCAGGGCGGTGTCGTCTATCAACGATCCGCGAGCGCAGTTGACAATGCGAATGCCGGGTTTCATTTGATCGAACTGTTCTTTTCCCAGTAACGGTTTGCCATCGGCCAGTCCGGGAGTGTGCAGGGTGAGAAAGTCAGAGCGTTCCAGTAGATCTTTCATTTCTATCAGTTCCACGCCCAGGATTTCAGCTCTTTCCTGCGTGACGTAAGGATCAAATGCCACTATTTTCATCTTAAAAGCGTGAGCCCGTTCAGCGACATTGGAGCCGATGCGGCCCAGCCCGACAATGCCCAGGGTTTTTTCAAAAAGTTCTACTCCCATGAACTCTTTGGGAGCCCATTTTCTATTTTTAAGAGCGTAGCTGGCTTGTGGAATGTTCCGGGACATGGACAGCAACAAGGCCAGGGTATGCTCGGCAGTGGTGATCATATTGCCTTCTGGCGCATTCATGACAATGATACCTTTTGTGCCAGCCGCTGCTAAATCAATATTGTCCACGCCAACGCCGGCTCGTCCGATTACTTTCAGGTTGTCAGCGGCCTTAATAATTTCAGCGACTACTTTAGTGGCACTTCGGACAATTAAACCATCGTAGTCGGAAATGATTTTAATCAACTCCTCCTTAGATAGGCCGGTTTTAACATCGACCTCGAGTCCGGATTCTTTTTTAAGAATTTCAACTCCAACTGCGGAGAGGTTGTCAGAAACAAGAACTTTCATTTGCTAACTCCAAAGTGTGATGGCCGGACACAACCGGCAGTTTCTCTCAAGAGGCCACTAGGCGTGGGGTCAACTGGCAATAACTTTATTTGCTAGCAAAGAGTTATCTTGGCTCGATGAGTCATTGCTATCTGCCTCCGGCAGGGCTCGCCGGCCTTAATAAGCTTCTAATAGTATTTCCTGGGCGGCGGCTACCCCTTTGCCTAACTGGATTTTGGCACCGAATTTTTTAAGGGCCATCTCCAAAGCCGAAATCGCTATGATGATGTCAAAGGTGTCCACATAACCCAGATGGGCAATTCGCACGACTTTTCCTTTCCATTGGTCTTGTCCGCCTGCCAGGGTTACTCCAAAGTCATCACGCAGGCTTTTGACCAGTTTTCCTCCATCCACTCCATCCGGGACAAATACTCCCGTTGCACTTCCGGCGGGGCAGTCTGGCGCAACCATGGGCAAACCCATGGCGGTGACGGCAGCGCGGGTGGCCCGAGCTAAACGGTCGTGGCGTTTGAAAACATTGTCCAGGCCTTCTTCCTTAATATCCCGCATAACGGCCCGGAGTCCTGTAACCAGAGAAACGGCAGGTGTGTAAGCGGAAGTTTGGTTAGCCAGGTTTTTGCGTTCTTTTCTAAAGTCGAAATAAAATTTCGGGCAGGTCGATTGGTCTGCGAACTTCCAGGCCTTTTCACTAAGACCGACGAGTGCCAGACCAGGAGGAAGCTGTAGGGATTTTTGCGACCCGGTCACCAGGGCATCAATTCCCCATTCATCCATTGGCAGGTTAACAACTCCAACGCCGGTGATTCCATCCACGATCAGTAAAATATCGTCCCGGTCCCGGGTCAGCTTTGACAGGGCTTCAATGGGGTGGGCGGCGGTTGTTGAGGTTTCGCTTGCCTGAACCATGATGGCCCTTATCTCTTTATCCTGAGCCAGAATGGATTCAATTTCTTTAGGATCGGCGGCTTTACCCCATTCCACATTATGCCAGACAACATTGAGACCAAACGTCTCGGAAATTTTTCCCCACCGTTCCCCGAACTTTCCTCCATTTATGACCAATACTTTATCCCCGGATGAAAACAGGTTGGTCACGCAACCTTCCATAGCTCCCGTTCCAGTAGAAGCAAGAATCAGCACATCCTGCTTGGTTTGAAAAAGGTATTTGGCTCCTTCTGCCGCTTCACCGAATATTTTGCTGAACTGGGGAGTCCGGTGATGTTGCATGGGAAGAGCCATTTCCAGAGATATATGTTCTGGAACTGGGGTAGGACCGGGTGCGAGTAGATATTTTTTTTTCATTCTGTGGTTTTTCCTGGTTGGGTTATCAATAAATTTTAAAGGAGCCGTTTTTCCTGGCCCGAGAATAACTTTGCTCGAGACTAAGTTTATTTTTCACCCATCTTTAATCGTCCTTCATAAACAATACCCTCACGGGCCAAATTTATGGCTGTTCTCTTGAATATGCAGAGTCCGGGAGAAAAAGTGGGCTACTAGAGTGCGCGATTCCCGGCATTAAGAAGAAAAAGCCGAATCGGAATCCATCGGGGTTACTGCCTTACCATGAACCTACCTTTATAAAGGAATTTTGCCTTAAAATCCAATTTTTTCTGTTCTGGAGTGGGTTTTGGGGGTTAAGATTTTTCCGCATCAGGTGGGGGGTCTGAATCTTCCAGTTCAAGACCCAGGTCTTCGATTTCAATCTCAGGGATTTTCGTGTCTGCAGTAGTAAGTGGTCCATCTGAATCATCAATTTCCAGATTCAGATCTAACTCATCTATTTGCACTGGGGGCGGAGGAGGCGAACTTTCCGGTTCGGGTCCTTTATCCGGTTCCAGTGGTATTTCGTCTTCTCCAAGATCCAATACGGGGGCCTTGAGCTCTTGTTCTGCCGTTTCTTCCTCCAAGGAAACTGAACTCAAGTCATTGGTTTCAAGTGCCGGCGCCTCGTCTTCCGGGGGGGAAGCCGGTGTGATTTCTATAGCAGGTTCTTCATCCACTGCGATTTCTATAGAGGAATCAGAACTTTCCTCTTCGGGGTCCAGATCGATCGTTTTCGGTGCTTCACTGATTTCAAGGGAGCTCTCTTCAGGTCCAGTTTCGGAGGTCGGCGGTTCAGAAGGTTCCTCTTCCAATGGTTCCAGCCCCAACCCAAGTCCTTCAACTTCCACTTCCTCGAGATTGATATTGGCATCAGCACCAAACTCCAAGGGCGTGAATCCCAAGGCGGCTGAGTCAGAAGTTGATGATTCTAAGGCAGTTGTAGAGGATCCTTGCTCGGCATCCGATAGATTCAGAAGGAATTCCCCGGATTCCGTGTTTTCCTGAGAACCTTTATGAGCGTCCATGACAGCAATTTCTTCGCTGTCCGCAGAAGCGGTTACGGCGGATGATTCTTGATCTTTTGCGGGGGCTTTCGACCCGGCAAAGATAGTGAAAGAATCATTGCGGAAAAGGGATGTTGCTGAGGTTGCGGCTTTCTTGAAATTGAAGCCACAACTCCCGCAGACCTTTGCTTGTTTGAAACAAATGTAATCACAATCTGGACATTGCATACTAAAAAAATATATCAAAAATCCCGTAACGTCAAGAAAAATAAATAATTATAAGTTTTCAGGCCGAGGTTTTCCATTTTCTCTCCATAATTTTTTGGGATTAGCCGAGAAGGTATTCAACCGTATTTTTTTACTTTTTTAGAGAGTTTCTGAGAGCTTCTGGAAAAACATGAGGTAGGGGAGTCTTCGAATCTTTGTTTTTTAGTGAGTTATGTTGGTTTTCTCGCTGATTTTCCTTGAAGGTTGACGCTTGCCGTGAATTTAGTTAAAATCGGCTTATCCGTTAGATTATGGGCTTATAAAAACCGGGAGCATTTGAATGTTCCAAGGGTTTTTCAACGCATGGAGGTTATGTGAAGTTGAAAAAAATCAGTCATTTGATTTGTCTCGCCCAATTTAAGCTTGGGGAATTTATCTTCCCCATGTTTGAACCCATGCTCCGTTTTATCGAAAATAAGGATCCGGAAGTGCGTCGGCATTTTATCCAGGCTCTTTCCAGTTTGAAGAAGAAAAAACAGGCCATCGCTTTGCTTAACCTGAACATGGTATTGAGTTTAAATCCTAAGCATTTTCTTGCGCGGGTTTTTCGGGGCCGAATATATATTAAGGAAGGTCAATACCGCCTGGCATCCGAGGATTATTTGGAAGCGAACAAGATCAGCCAGTACCGGTTTATCCACTATGATCTTTATCGGGAATATTTCAAGTCGTTCAATAGCGAATTTGGTGAGATGGGAGGGCTCATTCTAAAAAACTTTGATCAGGTGTTTGAGACATTACAATTCCAACAGGATAGTAGTTTCAGAGATGGGAAAACCGATTTGGGTAAAGAAGTGAAGGAAAACCTTTCCATGATAGAAGCGGGTTTGAAGGAGGGGGATGAAATCACTTTTCAGGAACTTGCCCTGAGTCCTGACGAAAAGGAGAGGTTTCAGGTTCTGGGTCCTATTACCCAAAAAGAAATTGAAGAAACGGACTGGGACCAGCTTTCGGATGATTTGACTTCCTGACCCACTAGGCGTGGGGCCAACTGGCAAGGACTCGTTGGGCCGAGAGAACGTTTGCTCGCAGGATAAAAATATTGCTACTTATCAGCGGAGATTCTCCGCCTCACCCTATTAAGAATTAGGTCGCATCTTGATCAAGCGGCAAGATCTCGAAAAAATCGAAGTTCAATCCCTGGCTCCCTACGCGATGAAAAGCGGGGAAAGTAAAGGACGCCAGCATAAGGAAAAGGAACACTCCTACCGGACCCGGTTTCAACGGGACCGTGATCGAATCATCCACACTTCAGCATTCAGAAGACTGGAATATAAAACCCAGGTTTTTGTCTACCATGAAGGCGACTATTACCGGACTCGTCTTACCCATTCCCTTGAAGTTGCGCAGATCGCGCGCTCCATTTGTAAATCCTTGCAATTAAATGAAGATCTTGCGGAAGCGGTTGCCCTGTCTCACGACTTGGGCCATCCTCCTTTCGGACACACAGGACAAAATGTGTTGAACCGCTTGATGAAAGGGAATGGTGGTTTTGAGCATAATAAACAGAGCTTGAGAATTGTAAAACTGCTCGAAAAACGTTACCCGGAATTCGATGGACTCAACTTGACCTGGGAAGTGATGGAAGGCATCAGCAAACATTCTCAAGACGAAGATAACCCTGTTACTTCTGATTCAGCGGTTCGTTTTCCTTCCTTGGAGGCCCAGGTTGCCGACTTTGCTGATAGCATTGCTTACAATGCCCACGACCTGGATGACGGGATTACCTCCAACCTGCTCGACCTGGGTCAATTAAGAAAAGTGGCCCTCTGGAAAGAGAATGAAAAAAAGTTTGATGAGAAATATACGGGCCTGGATTTTAAACTGAAAAAATACCAGGTAGTTCGAAGCATCATTAACGATCTCATCAGCGATTTTCGCCGGGCTACGTTGAAGAATCTCAAACAGTATAAAGTCGGCACGGTAGATGATGTGCGTCGCGCCCCTGTTCGTATGGCGGCGTTTGGAAAAGAAGTTGCTGAAAAAAATAAGGCGTTAAAAAATTTCCTCCATAAAAATATGTATTCTCACCGTAAGGTCTTACGTATGGAATTTAAAGCCGGGTTGACGCTGGAGGGAATCTTCAAGGCATATACTAAAATGCCGGGGCTTCTTCCTGACTGGGTCCAGAAAAACGAGGGATTGCTTGAGCTGCGGATTTGTGACTATGTCTCCGGGATGACGGACCGCTTTGCGATCAACGAACATAAAAACCTTTATTCAGCAGATGAAGAAAATTAAGAATTTTTGTCCTATGGAATTGGCTGGTCGGGATGAATGAGATTCGAGCTATTTGTGTTTTTTGTGCATCCAGTCAATCTGTGGATGAGTCATTCAAAAGTGTTGCTTTGGAACTGGGACGCGAACTGGGAAAGAAGGGGATTGAGCTGGTCTACGGTGGGGCTTCGATCGGGTTAATGGGTTGCGTGGCCCGTGGAGTACACGAAGAGAAGGGGCGGGTGATCGGCGTCCTGCCGGAGATTTTCACGTCCAAAGATATTAAATATTCTGAAGCTGATGAGTTGATCGTTACCCGGGATATGCGTGAACGCAAAGCGGTGATGGACCAACGATCCGACGCATTTATCGTTTTGCCCGGCGGTATTGGCACCCTTGAAGAAGCGATGGAAATCCTTTCCATGCGCCAATTACGCCTTACCGACAAACCGTTGGTTTTTATCAATACCCAGGGTTTTTATGATGGGTTGTGCGCGACCTTCGACGAAATGGTAGATTTGAAATTTACCAAACCCAGTATCAAGGATATGTATGCGATGGTTCCCGACCCGAAAAGTGCTCTCGACTATCTGTTCACCACTAAGCGCCGGCGAGCCGCTGGTTACAAATAGCAACAAGGCTACGTCTGGAGGATATGAGCAATGGCTGGTTGTGCCGAGATAACCTTTTGAACGCAGTAAAAAGCTATTGCGCATTGGCTCCACGCCTAGTGGGTACCGGGGTCAGTTTGCCTGAACTTCGAGATCAGGATGAATGGCTTCTTTGAGGAATTGTTCTATGTATTGCAGGGTTCCGGTGGTTGAACTGGGGCAACTGCCGCAAGCTCCCTGATAGTGAACTTTGATGGTCTTGTCTTGCACAGAGAGAAGATTAATTCCCCCGCCATCATTCGCTAAAGCCGGTCGAATGGCAATATCCAGCAGGGCGTTGATCACCTCGGTTTTTCGTTCATCGTTGTAATCGAAAAAATCTTCCTTATTGAAGTTTTCCAATACTGGATGAACATCTTTATCTTCCTGTGTTTCATCACCTGTTTCATAAAATTTCAGATGCGCTTCTATGGCGCCGCCGATTTTTTCCATGATCGTGTGCCACCCCACGGCATTAGACTTGGTAATAGTGACAAAGTTTTCTTTTATATAAATACTTTGTATGCCAAAAATATCAAATAAGGTTTTGGCCATTGGGTCATCCCCGGCATCATCGGGAGAGTCGAAAGTTTTCGTGCCTGCCCCAATGACTTTGCCGTTCAAGATAAACTGGAAGGCATCCGGGTTGGGAGTCGGTTGTATGCGAAGCACCTTGAATTGCCCTTCTGTTGAAGGCGTGGGTTCCTGGCTGTTTTCATTTTCTACAGCTTTTTCTGCGACCAGAGGAATCCCAAATTGTTTTTGTATCCAGGCTAGTAAACCCATGCGAAGCTCATAAAATTAAAGTTTAATTTTACCTATTATATCTGAATTCTTGACTATCGGGGAATCAGATTTTCCCTTTTGCAAGAAAAGTCAATTGGTCTTTGAAAACATTGAAGCTTTCTATGTCGAAAAGGATAAATGTCACGGTCTCAATTTCGCTCTTCTGGGAAAGATATTGCCAAACAGCGGTAAGGAGGGTTTCTGCTGCAAGCTTAAGAGGGAACCCAAATATGCCAGTGCTGATTGCCGGAAAGGCGATAGACTTTAGTTTTTTTTCTTCCGCGCGTTGCAGACTTTTGATTGCGGCATTTCTTAGTTTTTCGACTTCATGGCCTTCGCCCCACTTGGGGCCGACAGCATGGATGACAAAACGCGTTTGCAAATTACCTGCTGAGGTGATTACTGCGTTGCCTACAGGGCAAGACCCGATGCGGTCACATTCTTCCTGAATGGACGGCCCCCCTTTACGGCGGATCGCCCCAGCCACGCCTGCACCAAGAATCAGGTCTGAATTTGCGGCATTGACGATGGCATCGGCAGAGCTGTCGGTGATATCGCCCTGTTCCAGTTGAAGAGTGGAATTATGAACCTGGATTTGCAACAGGAAGGTCCCCCGTTGATCCAAAACCCGCAGTGTTGCGGGCTGTTTCACTTAAATGGTCGCTGAATA
>Ga0114993_10003168_pt1 | contig 17360 bp, 34 predicted proteins | sample ArcticOcean_MG_C_FD_87042 | JGI IMG/M metagenome (GOLD analysis project Ga0114993, IMG submission 87042) | Marine microbial communities from western Arctic Ocean - ArcticOcean_MG_CB2_150 | ecosystem: Environmental > Aquatic > Marine > Oceanic | place: Arctic Ocean: Canada Basin | collected...
ATTACAAAATGGTGATCAGAACGATTTTCGTACTGGTGGCGGTGATACTGATATCTCAATGCAAGATGATAGTGGATCTTTTGATCTAAGGGGTATTAAATGTAAAAGATGCGGTGAACTAGTAGATATTTACTATACACAACATGATGAAGATATGAATCATGTTGAAATATCACCCGATGCGGATGATGCCATAAACTGGGAGGATCCTATTGGTGCTGAATGTATTGAGAAACATGATACATATGATGTTTTCGAGATAAAAACCATGGTTGAAAAATCAGACATTATACAAAAGTGTCGGATTTGTGGTTTAAAGATGAATAGCTTTATTATGGATCATGTGAAAAAAGAGCATCCTGATGCTCGTGAATATCACGGTTTTAAGAAGAATCCTACAATCCAATAATTTTTTTGATGATCAGCGACACGCTTAAGTACCCTCTTTTTCTCTTTGGGTGTGGGTATTTCTCTTTTTAACTATCTACTCTTTTATACTATGTTGTTTAATAGTTACTTAATGAGTGAATTAGATCCTAGAGAGTCTGCAAATATGAACTCTAATGATATAGAAATAACATCCAGTGAGTATCATGATCGTGTTAAAACTGATGATGAGAAATATAAAGATGATCCTTATAATGGATCAAGATATATTGATCACGTTATTGGTAAAGTCCACGATGAAGCCATGAAGTTATTTACAGTTGATGAAATTAATGCATTAACTGAATTGCGTGCTTATATGGAAACTGCTATTTATTATATCGATGATATCATACTTGAAGACACTGCTGATGCACAACATGATGAAACTAGATCAACCTCAATAGGTTCAAGTCGTAGAATTATGCACGATATTGAACAAAATTTAGATTACATTTATAGAGATTTATGTGATCCTGAATACCCTACTATGGGTCGTTGTTTTAGAATTATCAAAGAAGCTAGAGATCGCATATGCGATTAACCCTTTTTTTTTATCTTGCTATCAATACGCTTTTATACCCCTATTAACTCATAATTTAACTATCTATTCTTAAATACTATGTTGTTTATATGTAATTATGACTAAATTTGGTACATTAACGCCTAATGGTGTAGTAAATGAAATGGAAATTGATTTGAATAAAGTCGAATCAGATGACCCAATAGCTTATTCAATGGGTTTTTTTGAAGGTAAATCTGGTCAAGATATATCTAATGATGAAGACTTAGCTAAAGAATATGTTAGGGGTTATAAGGATGGGTTTAAAATGCGTAGAACTTTCATTTAGAGCAAAATAAACTCCACCAATTTTTTTGATGATCATAGATACGCTTTAATACCCTAATGATCAAATTACTAACTATCTATTCTTATATATGATGATATTTACAGTATAGTAATGACGGACTATGACGACAAAGTTGATGAAGAAGTTGAAAAACGACTTGATGAACTAACTGAAGATCAATTCAATGAATGGCTGGATGAGTTAGATGAACCTTATACTATGGGAAATTTAACATTTTATCCTTCCGATATCCTAAAGAGTTGTGATCCAATAGCTTATAACATGTGTTTTACTGATGATTATCAGGAATCAATGCGTGAATCTATTGAAGAACAAGTTAGGGATGAGTTAGATGAGGATGAGGATGACTGTTAGTGTTTTAGACTATGATGGTTTAAGATATGTTGAACTTGTTAATAAATTAAAGCATACTCTAAGGCTATCTATGGCTAATGCCATGGGTAAATATACCTACGATGAGGCTTTAAAATATGATCCGATATCATCTAATATTATTGAGTCAATCAAGATCATTGATAAACTTATAGAGAATCATATGCAAAGACGACAAAGTCAACACATATGTGAAAACCCTACATAATTTTTTTTATACTATAAACGATACGCTTTTATACCCATGTGTGTAGGAGATAACTAGTAATGCTTATATACCCCTAATATGTTGTATTTAAAAAAATAAAAATAAAATAAAATAAAATAAAATAAGTAATAGATAACAGTTGAGCATGTACTGTGTGTTATCAAGATCAAGATACGTGAATTCCACCAGTTTGCAAGACACATGATCTATGTTCCAGTGAGAAAAACTGTTATTTTACGTTTTTTTTACACTATTACTTGTTTGCAATTAAACTATGTCATACTAGTATTAAAGAGTTGTTAGTTAAGATCTAACTATCTCTACTTAAATAGTAGTTTGTTTATCATATTATTATGTCCACAAGAAGTATAATCCAATTCACTAATGATGGTGATACTATTGCGGTCTACAAACATTGGGATGGTTATCCTGAATCAACCGTACCACTACTCCAAGAATTTTGTAAATGGAATGGTGGTCGTAACGGTGATTTATCATATACTGTTGCAAATTTTTGTTACTGGTTTAAAAGTAACAGAGATCATAAAGGTCTAGACGGTGATGATGATAATCATCATACTGGATTAGGTGTCTTAACCACTGGTGATGAAAAAGCCAATATTGGTGAAGAATATGTATATGTTGTAGACTTTGTAAAAGGAACCATTGAAGAGAATTATGGTACAAAAGGTGAAGTGTGGGATTTTAAAGGAACCTACGAAGAACCTGTAACACAATAACCCTCCTTTTTTTATCCTTTACCAATACGCTTTTATACCCTTATCTCGTACTATACGAAATATTCTCGTACTATATGTCTTTAAGTACTAGTGATTATAATACTAGTTATGCATACAATGCAAGTAAAATATTGGAAAATAGATGATGAAGACATACCAGAAGATGTTAAAAGTCGTGCCATTGAACATATGACTGAAATGTTATCTCAAGAAGGTGATACATTTTATTCAGATTATGATGGTTATTTTCCTGATGAAATAGATAGAATACTAGGGCATCCTAAACCTAAATATTGGGATTTAGATCGTGGTAGTTATATTCAATTTGATTTGAATACTTCTATTTTGATGCGACCAGCAATAGATCCTAATACAAATAGTATAGACTGGATAAAAGACTTAGAAATATTCAGGAAATGGTTAAAGATACCAAAAAGAACATGGGATAAGATAGATCTTGGATTTAGTTTTGAAAACATTCGTGAGAATAGTACAATACTAGAATTCAATATAATGTTCATGGAGGATCTAACCAAAAAGGATGAAGAATACATGGAAAGAGCTAGTGAAATATTCAGTGATGCGATACAGAATACATTTGTAAGTCTTCGAGATAGTTATGAATACTATATGTATGATGAAGAACATCATATTGAAATGGCTATATGTAATGACTGGTGTTTTGATGAATCGGGTGACTTAGTGCATCCCGATTAATTTTTTTAGACTTATTATCAACGCTTTTATACCCCTAATATACTGGTTTTTAAAAAAAAGGAATTATCTTCTGTTATGAAAATATGGACTAACAGATAAACCAGTTTCTTTATCAACTAATTCCAAAACATCTTCTAGAATATACCTGAATTGATCACGGTACATTATTTCTCCACATAGATTAGGATTTAGTAGTAAATGTTCAGTATAATCATTTACTAATGTTTCAATTTGATCTTTCCTTACCATGTCAATATTACTACATACTAATACTTAAACATTGATAGTATTAAACGCTTTTATACCCCTAATATACTGGATTTAAAAAAATAAAATAAAAAAAAGATTAGTCTAAGTCGTTATAAGACTCATACCTATCTTGTTGTTGTTGTAAAAGACATTCTTCACAAAATCCATCTTCTAATAAATCTAATGTAAAGTCTCTTTCACATCCTTCACATATTTCAGGATCTCTGCATCCGCATTGACATTCAATTTTACACCTTTTACACCAGTCATGAAGTGATTCATTAGGTTCTGGTGGTTGAAGTGATTTTGAGTATATGTAATCCATTGGTATATCAGTTTCTAATCCTGTCATACTCCTGCCTCTAGTCTAAGTCTTCGATCTATACTCTCTTTTTCTTCATCAGGTAATGAATCCCAATACTCCATTAAAATATTGTATGCTTCTTTGTAGTTTGGTTTATTCATGGTGATAGTCCTAGAACTTTTGTCTGATATTCATGGCATTCTGAACAAATTTTACTACCACAACAATCTAAACACCCACATTTAGGGTATGGTATGGTTAAGTCTGATTTAAACTTAGTCATCTTAAGTCCTCATCCTTACCATAGAATTTATCCCATAATTTGTTATCAGCACCAGTTTTTCGTACATATTCTACTTTATCACAACAACGTTCTAATGTGTCATGTAAGCATTCTTTTACTGACTTCATATTCATACCATTTACATGTAAGTAATATGATGCTGTACTGCATGCATCTTCATAAGACTTTTGTGCTTTTTCCATGTCTTTTTGTATTTGGTTTGCATTTAATTTTGGCATACTTAGTATTGTCATACTAGTACTTAAGTATAGATAGTTAAGTCTTAGGAGGATACCGTCTGTGTAGGCTTATGGTTTTACCCACCAAGCTTTTACTCGGGTATTCCTCGAAACTAGTCTGTCCTCCGTTGAAGAGTTCTGATCAAGAACCGCCTTGTTAGACACTAGATTTATAGAGCTTTGATTTTATAGAGTCTTCTAGATTGAATGTTGTGTACCAACAATTCTAAGCTCTACTGACATACTAGACTCGCAATTACTTTACGTCATACTAGTACTTAAGCATTGATAATAAGTAATGCTTAAATAACAAGTTAAAAATAGAAAATAAAAAAATAAAAAAATAAAAAAATAAAATAAAAAAAATAATAATTATATTAGTATTAAAGTCCTAATATATTTACCATTACTTTGAGTTGTTCCATGGCAATACCATACCAATTCTCTGCTAATGTCTTCCATTTATCTCTATCATCAGATAAACTTATGACAGTCTGTGATAAATTGGTATTATTTGCTTGTAATGCTAACACTTGGTTATCTAATTCAGTTGTATCAACCTGTACTATTGGCTGACTCATTAGTGAAGTTACATTAGATTGTAAGCCTGTCACTTTGTTATTAAGTGATTGGATCTCTACTCTCTGTTCTGTTATCTTCTCTACTGATAGATTAAACTTTGCTGTTACTTCTGCAAGTTGTCCCTGTATTGTAAGCAAGTCTACATCACCATCGTATGTATTTACATTAAAGATACCAGTTGTTTCACTACTTGTTGCACTAAAGCTAACTTGTTCCTCAACTATTACCTCTGGAGTTGGTTCTACAACTACTGGTGCTACATATACTGGTGCTACATATACTGGTGTTGGATCTTTGACTAGTATGACACTCCATTCACCTGTAATAGTATCTTGTAAATACCATCCATCAGGATTATCAGTAGTCATGTATTCAGGTATAGTAATTGTAACACTATCACCAGATCTTAAAACCTGACTAAATGCATTATTACCTATCTGTGCTGTAAAGTTACGATCCAATGCATCATTACTGGTTAATGTTAGTGACCCTCCTTTTAGTATTGTAACATTAAAAGGGAATTCACTGACTTCAACTGTCTCTGGTGTATCTGCGTAAGCTAATCCTATTAAAGCTATTAAGCCAAATAGAACTATTGCTGATCCTATTATTGTTCTCATCATTCTTTTCTTATTCACCTCCTGTACCATCAATTTTAACCCATTCAACGTGTCCGTATATGTGGTTTCCCATAGGTTTTGAGGGTGAACCATCACGTTCTGAATATATTACTCTGTTTGTAGAGTGCATGCCTAAAGTATGTCTTTCTTTCATAATTTCAATTAAAGGATCTCCTTCATCGAAACTCTGATCACATAATGAACATTTTATCATTGTTTGATCTCCTCATCTATATTTAATATGGATTTACTTAGTAAGTTATCTATAACCATAGCTACAATATAATCAGTAACTGGTTTCTCTAAATATTTCATAACAAACTTTGAGTTATTTTCAAACACATGCTGTTTAACATCTTCATGAACTTCTACTTGAATAAGGTCTATGAATCTATCTATTTTTCCATCCATGACATAATATTTTATTTCTAATACTTAAGTGTATATAGTACAAATTATACTATATGTGTTTAAATAATAGTAAAATAATAGTACTGTAATGATGAAAGTTGAAGCCAACGAAGCCATTGATCGTGTAAATAAAATAAATTTTGATATTTATTCATCAAAAAATATTGAAGATATGGGTGATTATATAGATCTACATGGTGAACGTAAACGATTAGAAAAAGTAATAGAGAGAGCCAATAAACCATATTTAATATATGGTGCAAAAGGTATAGGTAAAACTTCCTTAGTGCATTCCATATGTAGAGATAAAGGATATGGATTAGTTGAAGTGAATTGTAGTGCTGGTACAAATAATGCAAGACTTGAAGGAAGATTACAAGTAGATAATCAAGGATCTTATTTTGAGAGAGGTATTATACCTACTGCATTTGAAGTCAGTAACCACTTTAAACATGTCGTATTGTATATAGATGAGATTGGTGCATTAAGTCATGACATACAGAAATGGTTGAATAGACCACTTGATAACAGAAATAGTTGTAATGCTGGTGGTAGAACTTATAAATTAAATCCAGACTGTAAAATGTCAATTATTGCAACTACAAACCCTATTGAATATGCTGGAGTCAATAATCTTACAGAAGATTTGAGATCAAGGTTTATTGGTAGAATCTGGGATTATCCTAATTCTGAACAAATGGCTAGAATCATTGATTGGACTGATATACCAGAACTTGATGTAAAAGAACCACTTTTAACATTGGCACAAGATACCTATGGTTTAAGAACTAAAGGTGATGTGGAATATGTGTTATCAACTAGGGATATTTTACAATTTGTAGATGTTTATAGGGATTTGATGTTAGACTATGATGATGAAGACCCAAATATCATTACTAACGTATTAATGGAAACAATACATGAAACCATTATGATAAAGTATACAGATCCTAACGAACGTGAACTAATTAAATCGAGGGTACAGGAAACATTTGGAGTGACTTTCAAATGACACCCTCTACTTTTTTTTGTAAATACACTCATAATTTTGATGAAGTACCTTCACCAGATCCTAAATTATGCTTACATTGTTGGTATTTAAAATTAAATAAAGATGGTAATACTGAAATTCCATGTGGATGTGGATGTAAAGATACATGCCCTGAATGTGATGGTGAACGATACTGTGATTATGGTAGAGGTGAAGATGAGAGTATTGAAGGATGCCAAGTATGTAATGAAGAAGGTGATACTGGTGATGATGATGATGCCTATGATAGATGGAGGGATGATCAAATTGACTAGTCCTATATCATATCCATGTAAGAAATGTAATAAGACTATTACTGATTGGAATGATGATGCTATTTACTGTAATGATTGTGTAAATGATCAACCTTTGAGGGATTGTGGGTGGGCATAAATTATGAATGATGATATTCCCACAGATGATGAAATGTTATTATCCACCGAAACAATTCAAAGTATTCTTTCTAGACTTAATGCACTTGAAATGCAAGCAGATACTAGTGTATGTAATCATAATTGTAGAACTCATGAAGATTGGGTATTTGATGGTGAAGAGGAAGTTAGGGTAATAACTTGTGATAATTGTGGTGATGAAATATGAGATGTAAGAATTGTGGAAAATCATTTAAAAGAGTTGTTAATAAAAAATGTTGGACTAAGTATAAAATGTGTCTAATATGTTGTGTTATTAAATACCCAAAATCATATCCAAAAAATATTGTAATGATGGCACTAGCAAAAGCTGAACTCTATAAAAGCCCTAAAAACAAAATATATGCTGGTAAAACTAGAGATTCTTTTAATACAGTAAAAAAGGTGAATAATAATGGCTAGAAACAGAGATTTATTAAGTGATAAAGAGTTTTTTAGAAAAACCTGTGATATTGCTGAGCATATGAGAGATTGTAAGATAGAAGTTGTTTATTGGAATGATGATAACAAAGTAATGTCAAAAGATCTTAAAAAAAATAAACAATTTATGTTAAATGTTGCAACACCAGCAGTTAAGGGTATTGAAAAATTTACCGCATTTAACCATGAAATAGGACATATTATAATGCAAAGTCCTTTACCAGAGGCAAAGTTACTTGTAGATGAATGGTGTGAAGAGTTTGAATCAGATAATGATGTATCACAAAATAATATTTCAACGAAGGATTTGATAAGAGAAACATATTGGAATATGATGAATGTGTTAGAAGATCAAAGAATTGAATCGTTAATGAAAAGATTATGGTTAGCAAATAAAAAAAGATTTGTTAGAGCTAGAACCAACAGAGGTAAATTACATAAAGAATGTAATGATAATCCTGTAAATGTGATATTAAATATAAGATTTTATAGAGATGACTTGGCTAAAAAACATGATAATTTTGATGATTATAAAAAAGCATTAGATGATGTTGAGAATACAGGTAACCTAGGTGCATTGATAGTTTTAAAAAAATTAAAACCTTCTCTTGATAAATGGTTAAAAATTAATATAGAAAAAGGTATTGAACATTTTCCAGAACGACATTATCATGAACCTTATGATGGAAGTGATACTGAACAAATGGAAACAGATAAATCATTAATAAAAACAGATAATGTTGTAGAGATTATTGATAGTATTGAATCTGATGAAGAATATGATAATGAGTTAGAAATATCAAAAAAAGAAAGTGATGATGATATTAATGAATTAAAAAGTTCTCTAAGTAATGATAAAGGTAAAGATGATCCACTTAGACCAGCATATATGAAACCAGCCCAAAGACATTCTTGTGAATATGATGTTGATACACATTTATCACATAATCTTAAAAATGTATTTAGAAAAATATCAGAAATGCCTAAAAGTACCATAGGATATGAAGGTGATGAAATAGATATGGAGTCATTTATTGAAAACAAAATTAGAGGTTATGATATAAATAATTGTTTTGTTGATACAAAAATAGATTATGGTTTATCAGTAGTTATATCTATAGATGGATCTCAATCTATGAAAAATGGTAGTAAAATGGATCGCACCAGAAATATAGTTGCAACTTTGTTTGATTCTGTAAAGGATTATCCAATGATAAACTTGAAAGCAAATGTTTGGTCTAGTGATACTAAGGGAAATGTTGGTATTACAAATATTAATAAAATAGAAGATTGTGAATATGTTACAGAAAAAAATAGCCAAGGTTATTGTTTGACACCTACCCATTTGGCATTAGATTATGCATCCAGAGTATTAAAAACTATGAAAGGTAGAAGGAAAATAATTATTTTAATAACTGATGGACAGCCACAATATCAAAGTTGGGGGTATAATATATCACCTAAAACATTATTTAAAATGAACCAAAAAGCTATGTTAAAAGCTAGAAGAGTAGCAAATGAAACGGTTGTTTTATCTATTGGTCTTGATCATTATAGTAATATTAATCTACAGAGTGTATTTGGTAAAAATAGGGTAGTTCCTGTTAATAATATGGTTGAAGGTTCTAACCTAATTGTAAATAAATTTAAACTTGCTGTACTAGACACACTTAAATAGTTATTACACATAATAGTTTAGTGGTCAAAGAAAATAACAAAAATATATACAGTAGACAAGAGATCAAAGAACTTATAAGTGAGTTAGTAGATCAAGAATTGATAAGAGAAGTGGTGTTCAGTAGATCAAAAACTATCAAAAGGATTATTGAAATCCAAAATGAAATGTGGATTCCCATACATAGAGATAAGGAAAAATATTTTACTGATATGGATGATGCTGGACTAAAAAGACAACTGGCTATGCATGAATATGCATTGGCAAATCCAGTATGACATTAAATGAAAGAGAAAGGTTTCTCTATCACCTTTCTGTTTTAATGACAATGGACACTATGAAGAAAGACAGAAATATTAATATTGATGAAATGTTATATGCTATATGGAAAAATAGATGTAGAAAATTGACAGAATCTGATATAAAAACTATATATAAAGAAATTGAAGAAGAAGCTATGAATGGAACAACTGTCTATGAAGAGTTTACTGCAAGGGGTGAATATAATAAAAATGATATGGAGAAAAATGATGAATACCGATAAATTATGTAATATATGCTTGTTATTAGAACAGACATTAATTTATGAGAAATTGGATTTGTGTAATAAATGTTATAAGGCAGTAAATGATAAATTATCTGAGAAATAATGTGTAACGGTGTTTGTTCTAGATTTGAAAAGGAATTAGGTGTTAATTTTTACTGTCAAAGTTGTGCTAAATTCATAAGTAAAAAAAATGTAGTTAAAGAATCAAAAATAAATGGTAGAATGAGATGTTCTTGTTGTAATGGTCTTGTTAGAAATAAAGGTAGATATAGAACAATACATGGATTTAAAACGATTCTTTAGACCATTGTATACGAAATATTAATCTTTCTTCTTGATCTTCATCCATTATAGGTGTTTCACCTAGGTCATCAAAGCAAAAATGTAATAATTCATGCTGTATTGTTTGATAAACATCATCTAAACTCTCATGGTGATTTAAATTTACTACACATCTATGGGTTTCGGCATAATAAGTCCCCCTATCATCCCCATATGTACGCATATCGACTGTAACATTATTATCCATAATACCAATAAAGGTTTTTCATAATTAAAGATTATCATGTAGTTTAGGCGTGGTTTAAATACTATATAAAGACCCAATCTATTGCTTCCATTAGTTCTCTTTTACTCTCATCATTTTCTATGTTTTTAAATAATGTAGGACAGTCATACCACCAAAGATCGACCACTTTACAGTTTGACCATTCAAGCATTTGTTTTTGTACTATATCTCTACTACTTTTTAATACACCTTTATGATCTCTTCCCTGTACTCTGATGCATATAGTATCAAATAGAGTATATAATACTATATCCACGCTTTCTTTCATTTGTCTTTCTGACAATCCATCTTTAAATTCATCTGACATTAAGTCTTTGAATTGTATTTGTGTACTATATTCTATTGAATCACCATATTCTTTTTTTAATATTGATAAAGCAGTAACTTCACCATTTCCAATTATTTCAGTCATAATACCTAGTTAGAACTTCCCACTTTTTAAACTTACCTAGTACGTTTATTGATAATATTCTAAGATTCTTTTTATCAGTTAAAAATTCTCTAAATCGTTTTTCAGAAGCCCATGCATTAGTTTTAATCTGTAGTAATATTATGTTTCCTTTTTCATCAAAACATATTCCATCAAAAAGATTCCAAAGATCTAATGCTCTATACCATTCACCTCTATTATATACTAAATCCTGTCTTCTACCATGTGCCTTTAACCATATTTCATCATAACCATTTTTTAATAACCACATTACCGCTTTTCTGTTTGAGAATCTCATTCTTTCCCTAGGATTCATGTTGATTAACCCCCCCTATAGAATAAAACCATGTGGCATCAATGCAGGCAAACGTATTGAACCTCTGTATGTTTTAGGGTAAGGACGTATTACACCCCTATTTTCATATTCTAGCCACATGAGTGTAATATTCATTCTTCTATATCCTCCACACCTTTTGCTGTCAATCTGTACTCAGCATCTGATATTGGATGTTCTGGTGAATCCACCATTCTTGCAATTCTTTTCTTACCTGATTTTTTAAAGTATACCCTGTATGTTGCGGCATGACCTACAACATTTCCTCCTATTGGTTTGACTGGATCACCAAACATGATAGATGGATCAGTTTGAACTTGATTAGTAAATATAACAGTGCATCTGAAATAATATGATATGTTTTTAATATGTGTCATAAGCCTAGCGATTTGATTTTGTCTGTCTGCTAGTGTCCCTCTACCTAGGTATTCTTCCCTAAATTGACCTATTGCACCATCCAATACAACTAATTTTGGCTTCTTTTTTTCCATTGTTTTAGATAAAGCATTGACAGTACCTAGTAATTGTTCTGTGTTTGGTGTATAGAAATAACTTATATGTTTAAGTGCAGACAATAACTCTTCCCTTGTTTCTGCATATTCTTTTGATTTTAATATTTCAATTATTCTTCTAGGTCTAAAGGTATCTTCACAGTCTATCCATACTACATTATCACCATTGTTAATACTTTCAACTGTTAATGTATTACAAAACTGTGTTTTACCAGACCCAAACTCACCATATACCTCATACACACATTCTGGTTTAATACCACCACCAAACAATTCATCTATTGCTACACAATTAGTTGGTATGGTAGGTAAATTTTCTTGATATTCCATTAAATCTATAACATCCATGTCTGATTTTCTTATCATATCATTATCTTCTAATATTTTCTGAGCATTAAAAACCCATCCATCTGCTTTAGCTTTGGTAACACCAGTTATCTCTGATATTTCTCTACCTCCCCTTATACAAATATCTATTAATGAAGAAACACCAAAAGTTTCTAATTTTTTGGTTGTTACCCCACCTACTCCTTCTAATTGACCTACTGATAAGTCTAATTCTGGTTCTTTATGAGATATTTCTTCAATCTCTTCTACAATAGTTTCAGACACATCCTTTTTAGGATCTTCTGCTATATTACTTTTATGTCCTTTTCCAAGTACCATCCGACATCACCTTTATTTGATTTGTTTTTTCCCACATTCCAAATATTTTTTGTCTTTCTAAATCATCAATACCTTCTGCATCAAGTTTCTTAAAGAACTCATTCATTTTTACACATCCGTTTTTATTTGCACATTGTTCCCATATATGTATATGTAATTGTTGTTTAGACATTCTACCAGTACTGCCAATTAATGTAGATTGTGTACCTTGTGATTTAATTATATCAATTCCAAAATTGTTAAACATATCAACCAGTAAATCTTTTACTGCATTAATATCATCTAACTCAACATGTTCTTTAAACCTTAGTTTAGCATGTGCCATAGATAGTCTAATCAATGCTTCAAGCTGTCTAATACCTATGTTTAATTCACTGTTTGAAGATTGTCTAAGTTTTTCATATATCTTGACTATTTCATCCCTTACTTCTTTAGTTATTTTAGGGGTGTATTTTTTTGCATCATTAATGAATGCTGATAATTCAAGAATGTTAAACCTACAATCATTATTGGTTTGGGTTTCATCAAATCCGTCAAGTATATGATTTGCTTTTAAATTATCTTCGGTTATATTTACACCATCTCTGATTAACCAAATGAGATCAAATCTTGACAGTAATGGGCTAGGTATGTTTATGTTATCCATTAATGATAAGTCAGGATCATAATTACCGAATTTTGGGTTAGCTGCCGCCATTATACTAGTCTTTGCATCCAATGTCAATGATATTCCTGCTTTAGCTATAGATACTGTTTGTTGTTCCATAGCTTCATGCATAGAACTTCTATCATCTTTTCCCATCTTATCAAATTCATCAATGAATGCATATCCACCAGAACATAAAGGTAATACCCCTGCTTGTGCTACCATTCTACCATCAGATAGTTTAACCATACCTATAGTAAGTCCTGCACTTGTTGAACCTCTACCACTGGTATAGACTGATTTTTGTGTTATACTTTTACCATATTTTAACAATTCAGACTTAGCCATACTTGGATCTCCTACTAAAAGTATGTTGATATCCCCCCTCTTTTTGGTCTTAACACCACCAACAAGTTGTAATAGACATGATAATTTTATACTATCATATCCATAAATGTCAGGTGCATAACTATGTATTAGTTTTTTTATGAAGTCTTCATCTTTTGATTCTTTAAGTAATTGTTCTTTAGCCTCTTTACTAGGTAATATGTCTCTATTATCATCCAAATCTGATATTGATAATATGTCAATCATGACTTCATGTTCATCATCTTTTGGTTTAATCATTGACCTAAAGATACCTATTATTTTCTTTCTTTGACCAATGAATGAAGTACCTACATTATTACCCACTAATTTACCATAGAATAATATAGGTGAGTTATTGTCTGCTGATTCTAATGGTTGTTGTAATAATATAGTCTGAATATCATCTGTTGTAAGATTTCTTTTAACAACATCCATTTTTGATCTACCACATCCAGCATTCATACATTGTAATATAGGCATTGTTCTATCAAAAGTACAACTTACTCTCTCAGTAGCAAAACATTTAGGACATTCAACATCTGCTGATTTTATATATGTTTTAGGTGCATCTGTTGCTATAACAGTTGCTTCAAAACATATTGTTTCACCCTCTTTTTTAGAGTTAATATCTCTCATAGGCATAGTATCTGTTGATGTTAATTTGATTTGTAATTGACTAAATGCAGTTTTTACATCTATTCCTACTAATCTTTGTGAAAGTATTCTTAATACTGCATTTCTAAATAATGGAATAAAATCACCTTGCCTAGATAAATAGAGATCAATAAAATCATCACTTGATATATCTACTGTTATTACATCTGTAGGTCTTATACTTGAAAGTTTATCATTCCATAATCTAGTATTAAGAGTCTCATATATTTTATCTTGTATTGCAGAGTCTGTATATGTTGTCATAATCTTTTTTCCGTTTCTTTATTGATTAGATTATTCAACTGTGAAAATCTCTTTTGTAATTTCTTGAAACCATCTGGTTTTAAATCATTTACATGTTTTTCCCACTTTAGTATATTTGCATAGAAAAGTGGTAATTCTGCTGTAACATCAATGTGATCAAAGTCTGTTATTCTTGCTGATGTTCTATTTTTCTTTACATAATCATCTGCTACCACTGCTAAAAACAAACTGAAACTCATATGTTCTGGTTTCATTCTATTTAGCGATTCAAAAATAGGGGAAGCAAATTGACCAACTGACAGTGTAACTGTGTTTCTATTGAACTGCATATATTGATATAATCAGTATCTTATTTAAAACTTACTAGTTAAGTTGATCAAGTATTAGCTAACATGTGTTGTTCTTGTAAAAATAAGTTAGTTAAGTTATTAACTAAGTCATTATTGGTAACTTAGTTATTAGGTTAGTTAAGTTTTAAATGTTTACAACAAAGGAAAAATAATAGGTGATAGCGTATCTACACTTTTTCACCTACCCTTTGTATTGGTTTTTGTCCGCTGGGCATGCATAACACAGCACGATGTTATCCCCTCGGCTCTTCTGTTCGTGCTATATTCTTTACATATACATAATATATAAGGTTTACTAGTTATTGATTAGTAAAATATCATTTGTTACATCATCAGGCATTACTAATGATGGTATAACATCTCTTTCAACGAAAGAGTTAATGAAACCTTGAACTTTACTTGACTCTATATATGATTTAAGAACATCACCTTTCTTGTTTTTCCATGAAATTTCAATGAACATATGGTCTATTACAAAGTAAGAGTATTTAAGAATTGCTAGTTATATGAGGTTGTATAAACCATTATTTTTATTTATAATATCATCTTGCATTAATACTCTTAACACATTATGTAAATTTCCTGTACTTCTTATTTCAGTTGCGTATACAATTTCAGTAAAAGTTAATGGATTTTTAGAATTTCTGATAACTTCTATAACTTTGTCACTATTACTTCTTTTACCTGAATATGGTGCTGGAATAGGAGTATCTAATAGACGTTTATTTTTCCTTATTACTCTAGATATGTCCTACCACTTTCCCTTGGTATGCATTTATTGATAGAGTTGCTGTACCAGTTTGACCATATACTACTTCATTCTTTCTATCCATATATCCATCAGTATTATCTACTAATGTACGACAAAAAGTACCAGCATTGATAAGATGAATATCTCTTTCCCATCTTTGACCAGTTTCAAAGTCAAAATCACTTACTAATTCTGGTGTATATCTTTTTTGATGTAAATGTCCACACAAAAATATATCTGCATACACATTCTTTTTCATTTGATCAAACATTCTTTCTGGTTTACCCCCACCTGAACCATGTATTGCTAGCATAGTCCACTGTCCCAATACTTTCTTTTTATAGGTAATTTCTAATCCTATTAATGCTCTACTACCAAGAAATTCAATATCATTAGGAATACAAAATTGATTTTCAATATATGACCTTGTTATTTCTCTGATATTATATTCGTGGTTGCCATGCAGAAGACCGCCAATTTTCTCACTTTTAGATTCTTTATGAACATCTATTAACGGTTGTGATAGTTCTTGCCACATTTTTCTTTGATTATCAACATCATGTTCTATTGATGTATCAGGATTATATCTTTTATCATAGGTTGTTATAGCATCTAATTGATCTCCTAAAAATAATGTATATCTATGTTTATCTTTTGATATTGCTTTAATTCGTTTTTTATAAAGTTCCTCATCAAAACCAGCGTGTCCTATATGAATATCAGATAATGGTTCTAAGTGTATAACATCATCTTTCTTTTCAAGTTCTATGCTCCATTTTTTTGCAAATACCATAATTAAATCACATCATTCACATATTTAAGAGTTACTAGTTAGTATTTTTCCTTCATCTATTGAGCGTGATTCAGTTTGCATTTTTTTATATTGTTTTCTTTTCATATCATTTTTATAACCGTCTGGTAAGTGATGTATACATGGGTCTAATAATGTTGATTTACCACACCTATTACAATCAAGTATTACTTTACCCATTTTTATTTTACATCTTGCTTTGTATACTGGATCTGCTGGATCATACTTACCAGTAGAAGATTGTTTAAACTCTTTTAATGGTTTCCATTTACCGTTTGGTAATTTTTCCCACTTCATATTCTTCTCACAGACCTTGAATTTGTAACATCCTCTATATCTACACCTATAAAAGTAAATCTTTTAAACCTACTTAGCTTATATCTAAACTGTTTTACCTTACCTTCTGTCACTCTATCATGTACTTCACAACTAAAAAACTTGCGTGAATCTCCTGATTTACCATGAAAATCGTTATTTCTCATTTTAACAATTTTATCAGGGTAATAAATCATAAGTATCATATGTGCCAATTCATGACATATTACTGACATGTTTTGCATTGTAATTAGATTATTTTTACTATCTGTGACATAACATGTAATTTCACCCATACCAGTTACTCCATGAGGTATACTGAAATCTAATTCTTCTGCTCTGGGGTCATTTGAATAAAAATTTGAATTATATTCATCTGTTCTTTTAATATTTATTTTCCATTTATCTTGCTTCATATATCTTTCATGATCTGCATAATGATAATGATCATAAATATATTTTAGAATTAATTTCTGATATAATTTTTCATCTAATTTGTTTGTGCTGAAATTTATTTCCACAAATAAACTGGTAATAACAGCTATTTATACATTTCTAGTTAAA
>Ga0114993_10003173_pt1 | contig 17343 bp, 13 predicted proteins | sample ArcticOcean_MG_C_FD_87042 | JGI IMG/M metagenome (GOLD analysis project Ga0114993, IMG submission 87042) | Marine microbial communities from western Arctic Ocean - ArcticOcean_MG_CB2_150 | ecosystem: Environmental > Aquatic > Marine > Oceanic | place: Arctic Ocean: Canada Basin | collected...
ATGACCCACGCGTCGTGGTGGTTGCCGCGGATGACCCATTGGTCGGGGAAACTCGAGCCTCTCATCCGCGCAATGACGTTGTAGGTGGGCACGAGGTTCCAGTGAAACTCTGCCTTGAGCCGCACCAGCGCCTTGCCGCCGCCGAGGCGATAGGTGACCGGCAACGCGCCGCGCCAATCGGCGGGTGCGACCGGGCCGCCGAGCGCTTTAAAAAATGGCAGCGCGTCCACCGAGGAAATAGGCAGCACCGGGATTTTCATAATCGTCTCGGCGTCCTCGCGTTTGAGGCGCTTGGCGTTTTTCGTCGCGCCGTAGCCGGGCGTGAGCGGGTCGCCGGGGCGCATGGGCAGATCAATCACCGAGCCGCGCTGGACCGAAGTGCCGTGCTTGTACGCACCCGCCGGATACGCCGCCCCGCGCGCAAAGCCGTCAGCCAGCGGGTCATTATAAATGATACAGCCGATGGCGCCCTGCTCGGCGGCGACCTTCACCTTGATGCCGCGCCACGAACCGCCGTAGCGCGCGATGACAATTTTCCCCTTCACGCTGATGCCCCGCCGCGCCAGCACCTCGTAATCGCGCGGGATGCCTTGGTTCACGTAAACCAGCGGGCCGACGACTTCGCCCTCGCCGGAGTAGGCGTTGTACGGCGGCAGCGCCTCCTTCTCGAGGGCGTCCGCCACCGAGTCGGTCTTGATAATCTGTTCCTTCAACGCCGCCCGAAATGGATACGGCCTCAGCAGCGAAAGCTCGCGCGTCTTCGGCGTTGGGAAAAGCACGTGGAAAACTTCCGTCTCCGTCTCATATCCCCAATTTTTAAACAGCGCCGCGATGAACTCCGCATTCTCCTTCGCCTTGGTCGAACCGACGTTGTGCGGCCGCAGCGTGAACTGCTTCATCCACGCCGTTAAATTCTCCGCCTTAAGCAACGCCTCGTATCGCGTCTCGAGTTGAAGCTGTTTCACCGACGGCGCGGCAAAGATGTACGAAATAAAAACGTAAAGAAAGATGGCCGTAACCTTGATGATGCGCATGCGCCAAGAGTTTCAATCCGCTCCCGGAAGTCAACGCGAAAAGAGCAGTTCGTTTTTGACTGCAAGCCGCTGAATCGACATCCTGCCGGAGGCGTCTTAACAAAAGGCTGAAGCCATCGACATGAAAACACCACGTTGCAGCGGGCCGGTGAATCGCCGGGAGTTCATGCGCGTGGGGGCGTTGGCCGTCGGCGGGCTGACGCTGGCGGAGGTGATGGCGGGTCGTGCGGCCGCTGGGGCTTCACGCAAGGACACCTCGGTCATTTTGATTTATCTCAACGGCGGACCGTCGCACATGGAAACGTACGACCTGAAACCGGAGGCGCCGCTGGCGTATCGCAGCGTGTTTCCCGCCATCAAGACCAACGTGCCGGGCATCGAGCTTTGCGAGCTGTTTCCGCTGCAGGCAAAACTCGCGGACAAGTTCGCAATTGTGCGCTCGTGCCACCACACGATGAGCAGTCACAGCGACGGTGGCATCCAGGTGATGACCGGCAAGACGCCGGCCGTACCCGACCCCACCTCGCAATCAAAAAGCGCGCATCCGGACATCGGGCACGTGGCGAGCAAGTTTCGAGGACCGGTGACGCCGTCCATGCCCGCGTACGTGAGCAACCTCGGACGCGTCGGGCACACCCGGCCAAACTACATCGGCGTGGAGCACGGGTCGATGACCTCTGCCGGCAACTCGCCGCTCGGGCGAATGGCCACCGGGCGCGATGGCGAAGGGCTCAACGACCGCCGCTCGCTGCTGAACCAGTTCGATAATTTCCGGCATGGGCTCGACTTGCGCGGGAACGTGGCGGGCACAGATGGTTTCCGGCAACAGGCGTTTGACATGCTCACCAGCGCGCGTGCGGCGACGGCATTTGACTTGGCGAAAGAAGGCGATGCCGTGCGCGACCGATACGGGCGGCACACGTGGGGCTCCAGCTGCCTGCTCGCACGCCGCTTGGCCGAGGCGGGCACCGCGGTGACCACTGTTTCCTTCAACACCCCCAAGAGCGGACAGGAATTCACCAACTGGGACGACCATATTTTGAACGCCCGTCGCCCCGGGCACTTCGCGCGCTACATGAAGGTGCGCCTGCCTTACATGGATCAGGCCCTCTCCGCGCTCATCGAGGATATTTATAAACGCGATTTAGATAAACGCATTATGGTCGTCGTCATGGGCGAGTTTGGCCGCACCCCGCGGCTCAGCTCCAACAAGGACGGCACCGGCCGCAACCATTGGCCGCAGGCCTACTCGGTGCTCTTCTCTGGCGGCGGACTGCGCACCGGCCAAATTGTCGGCGCGACCAATTCCAAGGGCGAATACCCCGCTCACCGCCCGTACACCCCCGAGGACGTGCTGGCCACCATGTACCAGCACCTCGGCATCGACCACCGTGCGCACCTCATTGACTACTCCGGACGCCCCATTCAGATTCTCGCGAACGGCAAGCCCATCCCCGAGCTGATTTAACCGGAATTACTTTTCGGATTTCTTAATTAAATCCAGCGCAAACTCCATCACCGTGTCCCGGCCCTTTATAAAATCAGCCTGAGATTGCGTCACGCGATGGTGCGGGCGAATGCCGCTGCCTTTGGGAAACGCCTTGACGGGCACGGCATTTTGATAACGAATCATCGGCACCTCCAATTGGCAGCGTGTATTCGGCAAAGTATAAAACGCCATGTTGCCGGCTGTATAAAACTCATGGCCACCGCCGGTTTCCTGCCCGATGAAGGTCACGTTGTCGTTGTTGAGCGCCATGCCGCACAACACGGCCCCGCCGGAATGGGTCCAGCCGCTGATGAGAAAATATATATTGCCCTTGAACCCGCTGGGCTTCGGCTGGCGGATTTTGTTTTTTTCGTCAATTATATGAAAGCGTCCGTCGCCAGCCTTTTTGAATTCCTTGACCAAAGATTTTTCAATTGATTTCTCGACTCCTTTAGAAAATTCCTTTTTATCCAGATATTTTTCCAGGGGAATATCCAACGTCTTGGCCATGGCGGTTTTGCAGTCGCGAAAGGGTTTTTGCGCGAGATAAGTGAACAACAGCACGTCGTAGCCCACATAACCGCCCTCGTTGAAACGTACATCAACAATTAGATTTTTGGCCGCGGGCCGTGCCTTTATTTCTGCGAAGGTGGTTTTCAAAAATTGGCGATATTTTTGTCGGCCTTTTTTGCGCAGGCCAAAGTCAAAGGAGTTGACCGACAAGAGGCCGGTTTTTTCATCCACCCATTGGAACTTATAATTTTTGAGCTTGCCTCGCGAAGAATGTCGGCTGCTTATTCGTTTATCCAATTCCTCGCCCGTGATGGAAGCGAGAGTCTTTTTCAAGGGCTCCATTTTGCCGATGGGAATATAAATAATTTCAAATTCCTTGGCTTTCCCAAAGATGAGCCGGTGGTGCATCGAAAATTCATCAGCCAACATTCGGAATTTCATCGTCCAGTTAAACCCATCGGATCGAATGAACGGCATCATCTTGGGCAAAATCTCAGACATCGCCCGGCCGTTGATGGACACGACTTCCGTGCCGACTGGAATGTCATCGCTCGCAAAATCGACAAGAGCTTTTTGGTCCAGAAAGAAAATCGGCAATGGAAAAATCATAGCCTCACCCATCATCTGGTTGAGTAGCCGCTGGTGCAAATCAAAATAGGTGTGGCCGCACTTCACTTTTTCTACCACCGGCGACACGCGCAGATAAAATTCGCGGCGAGTCAAAGGCCGATCAAAGGACTTGGCCGTCTCGTCAAACAGTCGGTCTAAGTTCTCCCTCGGTTTATACAAATAAAGAGCGGGATGAATCTGCTCCAGCGCGCTGCGCAGAATGCGAAAATCCTCGCGCAATTTCTCCGCCGGCAAAACTTCCCCCAGCGCCGGAACCGTTCGCCGCCCCTTGGCCGCCTCCGTCGGAAAGCCGATGCCCAACAGCACAACGGTCATCACAGCCAAAAGTAGGCGCCGGGTTTTCATGTTAGTTTTCCGGCCGACTGCGACCGTTGTCGATGATTTGTTGGAGCTCTTTTTTCATGGCGAATCGGTACTCTTTGGCATCCGGCGCGAGGAAGGGAGTTTCAACCCAGGCACGGAGGATGGCTTGGCCGTACTCGCGGCAGCTTGCGGGTTCGGTGGCTTTGCCTGCCGGGGCGAAGGGGATCTCAATTGTTGCCGCCATGATTGTTCCCTTCTTGAATCCAAAATAATGCGAGTTCATCGGAACAGGCTTGTCCACCGGCTTCAGCCAAACTGCCGGGCCGAAAGGTGCTTTCTTGGGCAACTCCTTTTTAATTCGATTTGCGAATTCCCTGACATTGGTAAAATTGTTCCGCGGATGTTCCTTGGGCCCGACGAAATACATAATTTGGTGGGAGTTCAAAACCAGCGTCGGGCAATGAAAATCCAAAGTGAATCGGAATTTTTTTGCTTTATCCAGCGCCTTGATCGCCCGGATTTCCGGGTAAATGCTTTTGCGCCCGTAATCCCGATTGTGATCGTGCGGCTTGCGGTTCTTGCCTTGATCCCCTTCTTCCACGCCGTCTTTATCCACGAAGGGCACGGCATAGAGCACATACTTTTTTCGAAACGCCTTGCCGGCCGGACGGGCTGACATGGCTTCGTCCAGGAATCCTTCCAACACATAGCTCGCAATGGTCTCGGCCGCGTGGTGTCGGCCGGTTATTAAAACAGCCTTCACTCGCGGCCCCGGCAAACCCACTTGAAGCAACTCCACATCACGACCGTGACGGCTCTTTGCCAGGACACTTTTTTTAAGATGCGGATTTGAACCGTGCCGTTTCAGAAACTCATCCAGCTCCTTTTGCAAATAAGGAATGGTCACCGCGAAACGCACTCGTTCATTCACCTTTGCAAAATCAAAAAAGAATGAGCTGCCATCGACGTTTTTCTTGCCCATCCATTTCCAGGTTTTGCCTCGGTCCGTGCTAATGGCTGGCCCTTGAGCCCCAATCGCGCCGTTCAAAAAGCCAATTACTTTTTTGGGAAAGGAAAAGCTCACTCGTCCCGGCCGTGTCGAGGTCGCTTCAAAATACCAATAAAACCACGGATTATCGCCACGCAAGTCGGGCTCCACCCGCACGACGCCATCCTGATTCTGCGTCACCTTAACATTGCCACCGGGGAATGCGACGTTGATTTTGACCTTTCCTCCAGCTGGCCCTTCGCCCTGCGCGTGCGGCGCGTGCAGCAAAATTGCCATCACAGCCAGCCCGGCGAGTGTGTGCGGAATTAGTTTCACTTTATTTCTCCGGCCGACTGCGGCCGGCGTCGATGATTTGTTGGAGTTCTTTTTTCATGCGCTCAAAAACCTGCGGGTTTTGCTCGGCGACATTCTTCTTTTCAACGACGTCCTTGCTGAGATCGAAGAGCGCAAAGCGCGGCGCGGGGCTATTGGCGAGTTGTTCGGTGACGTTTACGTTGCGTTTGCGTTTGGCGTCGTGGCGCTGGAGTTTCCAGTTGCCGACGCGGTAGCCGTAGTTGCCACCGCGGCCGTTGTCTTGTTGCACAAGATGATCGCGGCCTTTGGCACCCTTTTTGCCGAGTAATGCGTCGAGCAAATTGAAGCTATCGGGCACCGCGGCCTTGGGCAGTTTCACACCTGCGAGGGCGGCAAAGCTGGCGGCGAGGTCAATGGTGCAGACCATTTCCTCGGACACTCCCGGCGTGATGTGGCCGGGCCAATAGGTGATGATGGGCGTGCGCGTGCCGCCCTCGAGCACGCTGTATTTGCCGCCGCTGAAGGGGCCGCCAGGTTTGTGATCGCCCATTTTTTCAAGTGCGCCATCTTTGTAACCGTCATCGCCCACGGGGCCGTTGTCGGAGCAGAAAATGATGAGGGTGTTTTCGGAAAGTTTGAGGCGGTCGAGAGTTTTCACCAGTTCACCCACGCACCAATCAAGCTGCACAATGGCATCGCCGCGAAAGCCGAGTCCGGATTTGCCGTGAAAGCGCTCGTGCGGCATGCGCGGCACGTGCAAATCGTGCGAGGAGAAAAACAGGAAGAAGGGGTTGTCCTTGTTGGATTCAATCCATTTGTTGGATTGCTTCACCCATTCGTCGGCCAAATCCTCATCGCGAAACCGCGCTGCGTGGCCGCCGGTGTAAAAACCAATTCGGCTAATGCCGTTGTGGATGGTCGAGTGATGGCCGTGGCTCCAGTCCATTTTCAAGGTCTTGCGATGTGTGAGGCCGGTGGGATGATCGGGGCTGGGCTTTTTCCGGCCGACCCAAAGCGGATCTTTCGGGTCGAGATTTTTTACGCGATGATTCTCCACGTAAACTTGCGGCACGCGGTCATTCGTCGTGGGGAGCAGAAAATTATAATCAAACCCAATCTCGCGAGGGCCCGGCTTCAGCTCGCCATTCCAATCCGGCCCCTTTGGCCCGCCCAATCCCAAGTGCCATTTGCCAATCACCGCCGTTTTGTAGCCACCCTTTTGCAACAACGACGGCAATGTCTCCGGCCCCGGCTGAATCACCGCCGGACTATTCGGCGGCGCAATCCCCGTGCCCTTCTGCCGAAACGCGTACTTCCCCGTAAGAAAAGAAAACCGCGTCGGCGTACAAGTGGATGCCGAGCAATACCCGCTCGTAAACCGCAACCCCCGCGCCGCCAACCGATCAATATGCGGCGTCCGCAAATTCTTCGCCTTCGCGCCGTAGCAGCCAATGTCCCCGTAGCCCAAGTCATCCGCCATAATGACAATAATATTAGGCTTCGCTTCCGCGCGCGCCGTCGAGTTGAAAAATAATCCAGCCACAACCAAAGCCATGGCCCGAATGAAAATAAAATGCAGTTTCATGAACGCGCGGAGGATGCCTCAAACCAATGACCGCGTCATCTATTTCTTTTTAGGTGAAATGCGGCGGAAGTCACTGGTGAGTTTCGGGCCATTATCCGGCGGCATGGATTTGTGCCAAGTGATGCAGGACTTGGTGAATTTCGCGACGAGGGCGGGGTGTTGGGCGGCGAGATTTTTGGTTTCGGTGGGGTTGGTTTTTAGGTTGTAGAGTTCGGGGTCGGAGCCGTCGTATTCGCAGAGGAATTTCCAGTCGCCACTGCGCAAGGCGAGGTCGGGGAGGTTTTTGTCGCCGTAATATGCGTCGCGGTCGGGAGGGCGGCGGAAGTGGATGGGGGCTTTGCGCGAGGCGGTGGATTGGCCGAGCAATGTTTTGGGTAGCGACTCGCCGTCGAATTTTGTGTGCTCGGTATGGGGCGTGCCGGTGAGGTCGAGCAGGGTGGGGACGAGGTCGATAGCGGAGAAGACGGAGGTGCGGTTGACGTAGTTTTGTTTGGTGACGAGGCCGGGACCCCAGACGATGAGTGAGGAGCGGATTCCGCCTTCGTAGAGTTGCGTTTTAAATCCTCGAAATGGCCCGGCAGAACCGGCGCCCTTTTCAGGACCGTTGTCGGAGCAGACAAGGATGAGGGTGTTGTCGCGTAGGGCGGGGTCGTTGCGGATGTGGTCGAAGAGTTTGCCGAGTTGGCGGTCCATTTCCTGCAGTACCGAATGGTAAAGCCCGCGTTTGCCATCGGCCCATTGATCGACCGGCGGCCAGAAGGGGCTGTGCACGTCATCGGGCCAGAGGTTTATGTAAAAGGGCTGCTTGGCCTTGGCGGCTTTTTGGATGAACGGAATCGCGGCGTCCACAAAGCCACCGGTGATTTTGGAGCGTTGCATCCAGCGCGCGCCTTTGCCCAACCGCTCGGCATCGGCCCAAATGCGGCCCGGATTTTTGGCATCCTGCCCGGGCCGCAAAGTGAGCGGCAGCAGCTTCGGCCCCATCCCCTCAAAGTTAGTCAGCGAAACGTTGAAGCCATACTCAGTGATGGCCGGTGCATCGGCTACATCGCGCTGGCCGCCCATGTGCCACTTGCCAAAATGCCCCGTCGCATAACCGGCCCGCTGCAGCGACCGTGCGAGCATCGGCGCCTTGGGATCGAGCCACTGCGCCATGCCGCGCCGGGTGTTCAACTGCCGATGCGCAAGATACGAAGTGATGCGCCAACGCTGCGGATATTGCCCCGTAGAAATCGCCACCCGCGAAGGCGAACAAATCGGCGAGTTCACATAAAACTGCTCAAAGCGAACCCCCTCCTTCGCCAGCCGATCAATGTGCGGCGTCTTCACGGCCTTGTTTCCAAAACAAGAAAAGTCCCCCCACCCCATGTCATCGATAAACACCAACACAACATTCGGCTTCGCAGCCGCAAGGGAGGTGTGGAGAAACGCGGCAAAGAAGAAAACGCACAAAGGTCTCATTTGAATTAGGGATTGGGCACATCCAACCGTTTGCAAATCTTTTGTGCAAGTTGGTTTTTGATTTCCGTGTGACGCGGCACTGCCTCCACAACACCATTCAACGGATTTGTCCAAAGCGAATGGTTGGACCCTTCCCGCTTGAGAACGCACCCGTGTTTCAGCAAGTCGCCGCGTTTCATCCGATGGCCACGGTGTCGCAAATGGCGTCCTTTGGCAAGCCGCGCAAGGAATCTTCCAGCCGGTCCTGCAGAATCAGCTGAATTGCCTCGGCCAGATTCGCTTTGGCGGCATCCACAGTTTCCCCCTGCCCATTGGCCCCGGGCACTTCCGGACAAAACGCGCAATAACCACTCTCTTCAGCAGCTTCAATAACCGCAGTAAATTCACCTTTCATGCCGTTAGGGTGCCGACAAATGAAAATGTCAGCAAGAGCCGAAATCGTTTACCGCATTCAACAATTCACTCCGGAATCCGCAGTTAAATCCTTGATGATTTTATTGGCGAGAATTTCATTGATCTCACGATGCCTCGGCCCGGGCTGGGATTTGCCGCTCTTGGGTTTGTGATAAATGTCGTGATGCCCACCGTGCCGAAGCAGGGGGCAGCCCGCGCTTTCAAGCTTGGAAATCAAGTCACGGCGCTTCACGCGATTTCCAAGTCCTCGACCTTGCGAATTCCCGGGATGGGTTCCTTGCTGAAAGTCTCGTGGAGGTCACGAAGATGCGCTTTTAGGTCATCCAAGTCCTCCCCCTGTGTTCAGTGATCCGGGTGGTTATTCAGAAAACCCAAATGCTTTCCATCGGTTTCATTCCAGTAAGTGAGTTACGCTTTCATGGGTGTATTATCGCCGACCACGTCTTGATTTGCCAATTGATTTTTACCCCACTTTTTTCAACCGCGTCACGCGGCCGGTGGCGACCCATTCGGCGACGAGGATGTTGCCTTCGTTGTCGAAGCAGGCGTCGTGGGGGTGGATGAATTCTCCGGGGACCCAGGTCTCGGGTTTGCCGCGTTACAGTCGGCAAGTGCCCTAGTTGGAGTCTCCGTTTTCCTTGTTATTTAAAATGTTCCGGCTTGCTCATCTGTGTTTTTACACGGAATCGATCCGTTGGTTGGTGCGCCATTCCTCGATCAGGGCGTCGACGACCGCTTCCAGCCGGCCGGTTTGTTTGTGGATTTTACGCTGCCTTAAATAGCTGGGGCCGTGTTCAAGGATGCTTTCCACGCCGGCCAGCTCGTCGGCGCAGTTGAGAGTTTCGCCGAGGGGGCGCAGCTTGGCGAGCATTTCGGCGATGCGTTCGCCGTTGCGCATTTGTGTGCCCTGATCGTCGAGGATCATTTGTGCCTCCAGTCCCCAGCGCGCGGCGCGCCATTTGTTTTCACTGATGACCCAGTGGCGGTCCAGCGGTTGCAGCCGACCCTCCTCGTATTCGCGCGAAAGCCAGACGGTTGCGCAGTGCGTGAATGCCACCACCGAGAGCAGTTCATCCATGGTCGGCAGTCCGTCGCATACGCGCAGTTCCACGGTGCCAAAGCCGGGGTGCGGCCGGATGTCCCACCAAACCTCGCGGATGCTCTCGATGGCACCGGCGGTGATGAGGGTGTTCATGAAATTCTGGAACTCGCCCCAGTTCACGAGGGTCTCGGGCAGGCCGGCGGTGGGCAAGGTCTCGAACACCTTGCTGCGCACCGAGGCCAGGCCAGTGTCGTTCCCCTGCCAAAACGGCGAGCTGGCCGAGAGCGCCAGAAGCTGTGGGATGCAGCCGGTGAGCGCATTAAACACCGCCACGGACTTTTCCGCGCTGTCCATGCCCACGTGCACGTGCAGGCCAAAGATCATCAGGCGCTGCGCCGGCCATTGCACGCGGTCAACCAGGTCACGGTATCGAGGTTGCTCGGTGATGGCCTGTCCCGGCCAGGTGGAGAATGGATGCGTGCCCGCGGAGAGCAGTTCGCAGCCGAGGCTGTCGCACACCGGCCGAACCTCAGCCAGCACGGTTTCGAGGTCGCGCTGGATTTCCTGCACGTTGTCGCACACGCCGGTGTTGAGCTCGATGGTGGATTGCAGCAGCTCGGGCTTCACGTGCGGGTTGTCCTTCAGCGCGCGCAACACCTCGGGGCCCAGTGGCGTGAGCTGGCGGGTTTTGCGGTCGACCAGTTGCAGTTCAAGTTCCACGCCGAGCGTCGGCGTGGGTGATGGATTAAATGTGATGCTCATGTTAAAAAATCTCCGTGCTGCCGCCGCGCCGCGTGTCGCCCGCAGCTTCCCCCGGGGCCACCGAGTGCGCGCCGCCAAAAAAGACACTCGGCTCGGGCCACTGCTCCACGGTGAAATCCCCCGCTGTCTCCGCGCCCGGCTCAGCGTGCAGTATTTCGCCCTCCAGATGCAGCCGGGGAGCGTTCGTGGCCGTGGCCAGAGGTTGGCCGTGCGCCAAGCGGTTCACCAGTATCTGAATCACCGCCGAGCGGATGCGGTTGCTGCCGCCGCTACCGGTGACTAGCGCGGCTCGGCCGTTGCGCAGGGCGATGGTGGGGGCCATCATCGTGGGCAGCCGTTCGCCGGGCGGGTGTTGGTGGAATCCACGCGGGTTTAAATCCTCCTCGCCGAGCATGTTGTTGAGCATAAATCCGCAATCAGTGGCGACGTGGCCGCAGCCTTCGCCGTTGGTGGTGGTCACGCTGGCGGCGTTGCCGCGGCGATCGAGCACGCTTACGTGTGTAGTGGCACCGCGGGCCATGGGCTCGGGCGCGCGGTGCGCCTCGGTGCGGGCAAAGGCACGCACGAGATTTTCCGGGCCAATCTCAGGTTCGCCATCGAGCAGTGACAGAGTGAAGGCCATCAGTTTGCCGCTGGCGGCGGGTGGCGGGTTGAGCAACACGGTGTGTTTTTTAAAATCCACGGCCAGCGGTTCGCGCTCGTGCACGGTGTAGTTGGCTAGATCCGCCGCGCGCAGCAGGCCACCTTCGTGGAGAGGCGCGGTCACTGCAGCCGCCATTTCATGGTAAAACAAATCCGGCCCCATTGACGTCAGCGCCTCGAGGAAGCTGGCGAACTCTGGCATGCGCAGCAGCTCGCCCGCGCTTACCAGCGTGCCGCTTGGAGCAAAGAGCGCGGCCGCGTTTGGCTCGCGGGTGAGGATGGGATCAAGCAGTGTGATGACATGCGCTTGTTGTTCGGTGATGCGCACGCCCTCGCGCGCGGCTTGGATGGCCGGGGCCAGCACGTCATCGAGTGTTGCGTGGCCGAGGCGCTCGTGAACGTGAAGCAGCCCGGCGAGATTGCCCGGCACCGCCGCCGCGCCACGACCGACATGGAATTGCTGGCGCGTAGTGCCGAAGTCCACCCACACGCCATCGAAATCCAGCGCGCCTTCCGGCCGGCCGCCGGGCATGTCGCAGAAAAAGTCGAAGCACACCGGCGCGTCATCAGCCGGGCAGGCCACAAGATGGCCTCCCCCGCCCGCGCTGGTGAGGGTTGGTTCGGCCACCATGGCGGTGAACATGGCCGCCACGGCGGCGTCGAAGGCATTGCCACCCGCCTCGAGCAGCACTCGCGCCGCCCGCGCGGTGGCCGGGTCGCCCGCCGCCACGTGATGTTTCATTTTAGCAAGTCAGGGTTTCGCGGGCGGCGGTTTGCCTTCCCTGCGATTCACCAGCTTGCCGGTGGGATCCCACAGCCGGAACGACTTCACCACACCGGCATCGTACGTGATCTCAAACTGTTTCTTACCGTCGGCATACCACTCCGTCCACGAGCCGTGTGGCCGTCCGTCGATGACATGCATCTCCTCGCGCAGTTTGCCATTGGGGAACTTGTCCACCACGCGGCCGGTGAACGGCTTGGCCTCCCCTTTTACGTAGACCATCGTGTCCGCCCCGAACGCGCCGGAGATCACCGATCCATTCGGGCCGCGAAAAACGACGTCGCCATAAAAAGCCTCGCGCAGTTTCAGCGGCTTGGCGGACGGCGGGGGCACGACCGGCGTAATGGCCACAGGCGGCGGCAGCACCGGCCGCGTGGCGTTTACGTCCGCGATCCTGCGCGGCAAGCCGTCGGACTCCCATTCCAGCAGCTTCTTTTGCGTGCCGTCGGCGTACCATTCCCTGAGCCCCTTGCGCTTGCCCTCGCTGTAAAAAGCCTCCCGGCGTTGGCGGCCGTTCTCGTACCATTCGCGCCCCACGCCGTGCATTAGTCCCTTGCTGAAAGTCACCTCCAGCCGTTTCTGTCCCGACTGGTGCCACAGCTCGTACGGGCCATCCCGCAAGCCGTCGTTCAAGGTCATCACCGCCGCCATTTGACCATCAATATATTTTTGTTCCACCCGCCCGCTGAAGGCGCGCGCGCCTTTCTTTAAATACCACAACCCGTCCTCGCGCTGCTCCACCTGTTCCAGCCCCACGGCGAAGGCATCACCCACTGACGTGACCGGAGTTTTTTCCGGCGGTTTTTTCAAGGGCAACCATGCGCAGCCAACAGCCAGCAGCAGAGCCGCCATCAATGCCGGATTCAAGTAAAACCTCACCAAGCCGAAAATGGGGCACTCTTTCGCCTGAGGCAACCCGAAACGATTCACCAGTCTGTCGTTATCCATTGATATTGGTAACGGCTGGTTTGTCCCGATGGTTACATTGTTTTTTGAACTGGCGGCTGTAAATCCGCCGATTCAATTCTGTTTAACAGGCGCGGGTTTCCTGGGTGAGCCGTCAAACTTCCAAGCGTCCAGCTTGATCTGCCCGCCTTCAACATCCCATTCGCGATGCTTCACCCGCTTGTCCTTGTGGAAAATCCCCTGCGCCGCTACCACCCCGTTGCGGTGGATAATCACATACGGCCCATGCCGTTGCCCCTTGAGATAATGCGTCTCGTGCACCCGCCCAAAAATCTTGTCCACCACCTGGCCCGTGAATGGCAGCTTCTCCCCGCGCACATGCCAGCGGTCATCCGAGCCGCGCACCAGCAACTCCACCACCGCGCCATCAGGAGTCACTTCCCGTGTCGGCACCACCCGCACCGGCTTGGGATTTCTCTTGGGCGCATCCGCCGCCGCCAAGCCCAGCGCCATCACGATCAAACAAACTGCTTCACGCATGGGAACACCTTGCCACAGACCTTGGATTTTGACAACCGGAACGGAAGCCGGAAATTATCTTTTAACAGGCAGCCCCGTGCTTGGGTCGACCCTCGGCGGTGGCGCGCGGCGGACAGGCAAGCCAGTGACTGGATCGATGATGAGCGCGCCCGCGTTGCCCCGCGGCCGGGCAGCCACCACGGGGACGGCAGCGGGTTTGTTGAATTTCACCTTCATCCACGCGTACCAGTCCTTTTCCAGCTTCATCAGGCCACCCGGGTAGTTGGCGTCCATTAGCCGGGCGAACTTGGCGGTGGTGTTCGCATCGCCCGCCGCGCCGTGCAGCGTCTGCACCAGGAACGCCGTGCGCTTGGCGTCGGCCATGAAATAATCCACCAACTGCTCGGCCAGTGTGTATCCCACCATGCGGTCTTTAAACTCCTTCTCCCAAGCCTCATAGCTGTTACAGTTCATGTAGGTTTTAATAAAATCTCCGTTGCTGCCATTGAGGTGAAATTTTGCCATGACTTGGGCTTGCCGGTTGCGCTTGTCTAGCAGCCCCCTTCCATTGGCGGCCAGCCTCAAGGAAATCCACTCAGCCACACCTTCCTCCATGCTGATCGGAAAATCGCCGTAGCAATGGTTGGAAAGACAGTGGAACATCTCGTGCAAAATTGTCGCCTCCAGTTCCTCCCAAGCATTGGGGTTGCGCCGGTCGGCATAAAAAACAAGCTCCCCATGGTCGCGCATGCGGGGGCTGACTAAAGCCATGCCCAAGGCACCCTTGGGCGCGCCCGTGTCCTTCCGGAACTCGTTCATGTCCGTGTACAGGAGAATGTTGTAGTAAAAAGTCGGCCGCACCCTCCAACCCCATTTGGTTTGAAAATATTGGACAATTTGCTCGCCCGAGTTACGGATGTATTCCAGTTCCTGCCAGCTAAGAGCATCGGCCCCGGGTTGCCCAATATAGGTGATACGAACACGCTTGCCCGGAAGATTGTAACGCTGAAACTTCTGTCGAAGACCTTGCCGAGCCACGCCATTGGAATCCGTCCAGCCATCCAGCATCCAAGCCGTTTCGCCCCGTTTCACCGGCCAACCGTAGCGTTGAATCCGGGCGCTTTTTCTTTCCACTTTCCACGGCCATCCCGCGCCATGGACAGGAAAGCTCAAAACCAAGCAGAAAAGGATGCACCAAAAAATCATCCGCCTAGAATCGCGGCGGCTGTCAGGAGAGGTGTTCATTATCAAATTCAATCAGAAACCTGACCCAACCTGCCCCAGAACCGTGAGTGTGTCCAATTTTTAATCCACTCCTCCCCGATTTTCTGTTGCACATTAAAGGATGAACTGACACCCGGAAGGAATGTAGCTGATTCAGGAGATTCTTATTTTTTATGGGGGCTTCCTTTTTGGGGAGGATGTCTTTAGGTTCGGCAGCTCTGCTTTATGGGAACGATTTTAAAAATACCATTTCTGTTGGGTTTGTGCGTTTTTTTTGGGCTGCATCTCACGAGCTGTGTGGGGCCGAGGCAGTTGGAGGCTTTGCCACAGCCGTCGCACCCGGACGATTACCAGTTGATGGTGCGCCCGGTGTCGGATCCTCTGGAGCCGTTGAACCGGCTGTCATTCGCGGTGAATGAATTGGCGTTTCGCGTAGTGCTAAACCCAGCGGCGAAGGGTTACAACCGGGTGGTGCCCGGGTCGGCGCGCAAGGGCATCAGGAATTTTCGCAGCAACCTTTTTTTCCCGTTGCGTTTTGTCAGCAGTTTGTTGCAGGGCAAACTGGCGGAGGTGGGCACGGAGACTAAGCGGTTTCTCATAAACTCTACGCTCGGCATCGGCGGGCTGGGTGATCCGGCGGCTAACCGATACGGCTTGAGGTCGGCGAATGAGGACGTGGGACAGATGCTCGGATCGTGGGGCTGGAAGCCGCGGGTGTATTTGTTTCTGCCTCTCATCGGCCCCAGCTCGGGCCGCGATGCGCTGGGCGAGGCGGGCAACACGTTTCTCGATCCCGCCAGCCTGTTGCCAGCTGGCAAGGCGGGGCTGGCTTTTAATCGTGTCTCCAGAGAGGCTCAGGCATTTGAGAAGTTGCTCCTGACTTATTACGATCCCTATGAAGTGGCGCGACTTTTGTACACGGTGAACCGTGGCATCTCCGTGCGTGACGCCGGGCCGGATGAAGCTCAGGAAGACACCGGCCAAACGCAAACGATGATGGCGGTTCACGCCAAGCCTGAGGATGAACGGTTTGGCAGCCGGTCACGGGTGCGCTGGGTGCAGCCGGATGGTTTCACCGGGGCACTGCCTTACTCGTTGTGGTTGCAAAATGGGCCCGCGCCGCTGATGTACGTGCTGCCCGGCCTGGGGGCGCACCGAGAGGGCACCCGCACGTTGACGGTGGCCGAGCTGGCCTACAAGGAGGGCTATCACGTCGTTTGCCTCAGCAACAATTTCAACTGGGAATTTATTCGCCACGCGCCGGAGGGTTATCTGCCCGGCTACACGCCGAGGGACATCGAGCTCATCCAGCGGGCGCACCAGGCCATCGAGAAGGACTTTGCGGCGGCGCATGGCGCGGACCGCATCCTGGGCAAGTCGCACATCGGCTTCTCCATGGGCGCTTGGTACGCGCTCAATCTCGCCGCTCAAAATCCGCCCGGCACCTTCGATCATAGCGTGGCCATCAACCCGCCGCTGGATCTCGTGCACGGGCTCAAGGTGCTCGATCGCTTGTACCGCGCGCCGGAAAGCGAAGATCCCGCGCGTCTCGCGGCCATCCGCGAATCGGCGTTCATCAAGGTGCTGTACAACCGGAACTCCGATCCGAAGGAAGGCCCGGCCAAGCCCTTCACCGACGCGGAAGCCTCCCATCTCATCGGCCTGAGCTACCGCGTGACCCTGCGCGAGGCGATCATCACGGGGAAATTTGACCGGCTTCTCACCCCCCTCACGCCGCGCCGCAAACTTTACGACCGCGTCAACGCCATCAGCTACGAGGATTATTATGAGAAACTAATCAAGCCCCACCTCGAGTCCCGGGGCATCTCCGCCACCCAGCTGGACACCGCAAGTGACTTGCGCAACCGGATGTCCGGGCTGGTCAAGGCGGGCAGCGTTCACCTGTTCCTGACCGGCAATGATTTTCTGCTCACCTCCGAGCATCTCGCGTGGTTCCGGGAACATTTCCCCGGCCACCACACCTACAATGAAAAAGGCGGCCACATGGGCAACCTCTGGGAGCCCAAGATACAGGACGCCCTGCGCGGGCAAATCCGGTCACCCTCCTCCACGCGCTAAACGCCTGCGCGCCGCAACACCGCGCCAAAGAAACCATCCGTCCCGTTGCGATGCGGCCACAACCGCAGGAACTTCTCCCCCTCCGCCACCGGCTCCACCGCGAACCCCGGCTGTTCCTTTAAAAGCCACTCCACCTGCCGCTCGTTTTCATCCATTAAAACCGAACAAGTCACGTACACCAGCCGCCCGTCAGGTTTCACGCAGGGCGTGGCGGCCGCTAGGATGGACCGTTGCCGCTCCACCGCCGCCGCCAAGTCCGTCGGTGACGTGCGCCATTTTAAATCCGGACTGCGCCGCCACGATCCCGTGCCCGTGCATGGCGCATCCACCAGCACCCAGTCCGCCGTGTCGTGATGCCGCTGCAGAAACGGATCCCGCGCCGACTTCAGCTTGTGCGCCAGCACCATCGCCACGCCCGCCCGTTTTAAACGCGCGCCCAGCTGCGACAACCGCGGCCGATTCACATCCCACGCCAGTATGCGCCCCTCATTCCCCATCGCCGCCGCCAGCGCCAGCGTCTTTCCGCCCGCGCCCGCGCAAAAATCAATTACCAATTCCCCCCCCCCCCCCCCCCCCCCCCACCCCCCCCCACCCGCCCCCCCCCCCCCCCCCCCCCCCCCCCCCCCCCCCGCCCCGCCCCCCCCCCCCCCCCC
>Ga0114993_10003174_pt1 | contig 17339 bp, 20 predicted proteins | sample ArcticOcean_MG_C_FD_87042 | JGI IMG/M metagenome (GOLD analysis project Ga0114993, IMG submission 87042) | Marine microbial communities from western Arctic Ocean - ArcticOcean_MG_CB2_150 | ecosystem: Environmental > Aquatic > Marine > Oceanic | place: Arctic Ocean: Canada Basin | collected...
AAAACGTAAAGCAGCTCCAAAACGTAAAGCAGCTCCAAAACGTAAAGCAGCTCCAAAACGTAAAGCAGCTCCAAAACGTAAAGCAGCTCCAAAACGTAAAGCAGCTCCAAAACGTAAAGCAGGAAAGCGGAAAGCAGCTCCAAAACGACGTCGTCGTTAAACTGATCGAAAATATGTCAGTAACGTGACCGCGGTAACACGCTGATGCGTTCTCGGCAATTAACGATCTACCGTTTTTTAGATACTTCTCAACTGTGGTTATTCACAAATTTTTACTAATGCTTTTATTGTCTATTTTCAGAGTGTTATCATGAGTTACATGCCAGGTGCAACTGCTGTGGGTATTACATTTGATAGAGGCGTGGTGTTTGCAAGCGAAAAAAGAATTGCATACGGAAACTTTCTAGTTAGTAAATCTACAAAGAAAACTTTCCAGATAACTCCTAAAGTTGGGGCAACTTGTGCGGGTCTTGTAGCTGACATGCAATTATTATCGTTACAAATTTCTGCTTTAGCAAAAATTAGAAAGATGGATTTGAAACGTGATGTTCCACCAAACACAATTGCAAAAATGATGTCAAACATGATGTATGAAAGAAGATATTTTCCATTGTTAACTCAAGTAATTGTTGGTGGAATGACTACTGACAAGCCTGTAATCTATACTCTTGATCCTCTTGGTTCTGTTTTGCCTGATGAATATGCCGCAGTTGGAACTGGTGCTGAAATGGCATTGGGAGTTCTAGACCCTCAATTCAAAGAAAATATGAATGAAAAAGATGCAGTTGATCTTGCTGTCAAAGCAGTTCGCTCTGCAATCATGAGAGATTCATTTAGTGGTGATGGAATTGATGTCTTAGTTGTTAATAAAGATGGAATTACTGAATTCACTAAAGATGTAAAATAATCTTATAATGTTTTAGAAATTTCCCAAGATTTATCTGAAATATAGTGTAAATTCTTCAAAACTTCTCCTCTCTCCATATTCTCTAACTCTGAACTATCTACTTCTGACTTTCCTACTGCAAGGAATTTGTTTTGTGATTCTTCTACAATGCACACAATATCGTCTTTTGAGAACTCTGAAAATTTTTTAATTCCTGGTCTCATGAGATTTGCTCCGTTACACATGAATTTCACCGCTCCCATGTCTACTTGGACATATGGGAATTTCTTTAATGTTGAGTTTTCACTAAGAAATGGAAGATAATCATCTTTAATTTTTAAAATTTTAATTTCATCCCCTGTGATTAATTGGGTTTCATTATCGATTTCGTAGACTTTTAGATTTTTTATTTTAGGTATGTCAATTTTCCATTTTTCTGACACAATCTTTAGTAGATGTACTGTCTCACTCTTTGAAATTAGATTTATTTTCAAGAATTTGTAATCTCTTTTCTAATATCTATTAGGTCCCGTAAAATTGCACTTGCAGTTTCTGTTCCTCCTGCTCCACTTCCAATTATTGTTTGAGTGCCTGAATGTTCAGATGTGAATGAAATTGCATTTAAGGTTCCATTTACGCACAATGGGTCATTAATTTTTATTTCCATAGGTGATACTGTTAGTTCTTTGTCACATGAGGCAATTAATTTCACTGCAGACCCATTCTTCTGTGCATTTTTGATGTCATTTGTATTAACTTCTCGTATTCCTCTTTTAATTATGTCTGGCATTGTAACTTTCATTCCCATTATCCAGTTTGCTAGAATAACAAGTTTAGCGGCTGCATCCAATCCGTCTAAATCAAGGGATTCATCAGCTTCGACATACCCTTTTGATTTTGCATCTTTTAATGCATTATCAAATGACATGCCATCCGCCATGTTTGTTAATATGTAGTTAGTTGTACCATTAAGAATTCCTTGAAATGATAATATTCTTTCACCCCTCAAGCTATTTTTTGCATAATCTAAGATTGGTGTACCGCCCCCAACTGTACCACTAAACCTTAGCATCACTTGATTGTATGTTGCTAACTCCATCAGTGAAGGAAACGCAAGTGCTAGCGGTCCTTTGTTAACTGATATTACATGCATTTTTCTTTTCATTGCAGAAATGATGTGACTCATTCCTGGTTCTGCATCCTTATAATTACTAGCGGTAGTCTCAATTAAAACATCTGCATCAAGATTACCAATCATTTCTTTTCCAGGTATCTGTTTGATTAATTTATCGTATCCTCTTACTGTACCTGATTGTTTTTTGATTTTGTTTAATCTCTTCAAATCCAACCCTGCTTCATCATATGCACATCCTTTACTATCAAAAACTCCAACGATTCTTGGCTTTAATCCAAATTTAGAATAAAGATCATGTGTACGTGATTCTAAAAGATTTGAAAAGCTTTGTGCAACTACTCCAAATCCACACAGTATTATTCTCATAGTATCATAAAATTGGATGGATTATTTAATTTGATTTGTCTAATTTGAGAGATAATGAGTTTATACAGTATCGAAGTTTAGTTGAGGTTGGTCCGTCATCAAAAACATGTCCTAAATGTGATCCACATTTTTTACAGTTAACTTCAACTCTAATCATCCCAAAACTTTTGTCTTCAATGTATTCTATATCTTCATCGTCCTCTGGTTTAAAAAAACTTGGCCATCCTGTACCTGAATCAAACTTTGCATCTGAAGAAAATAATTCCATTCCACATCCTCTACATTTGTACACTCCTTCATCTTTACAGTCCCAATACATTCCTGTAAATGCACGTTCTGTACCTTTTAATCTACAAACTTCATATTCTTTTGAATTAAGTTCTTTCTTCCATTCATCATCTGTTTTAGTAATTCTCTCCTTCATTGTTTGCTCCTCTTCGCTTCTGTTCTTTTTTCGGATTCAAATCTTTCTAATTCATATTTATTCATGTCTACAAATTTTATTATCTCACTTAGTACTGGATGTTTTTTATTAATTGCTTTGTACATTTTTTGTGCAACAATTCTATAATCTTGATGTCCTTGTGGGACTGTACGTAATTCAATCATATGCACTGCCTCTCTCATATTCATTTTCATCATGTATGGATAGTTGTATGCAAAATTCACAACATATTGTGCTTCTTCAGGAAACTTTTTTTCAATTTTATTGAATACTTGTTGGGTATTATTCATACATTCTTTGAATTCTTTTTGTATTCCAAGATCCTTTATTTCTTGAGGCGTATCATATCCGTGAAACGTTGTTAGCAACTGTCTTTCTAATGTTAATGCTCTATGTCTGTGAAAATCTCTAAACATTCCAAAATTTGTGACTAAATCAAACGTATATTCTGCCATTTCAAATGCACGTGATGGTCTTTGTCTTCTATTTTTTCGAATGTTTGCCATTTCTAAAATAATTTTCTTTTTTGGCATGTCTGGCATTTTTTTTACATTTTGTAAAATCTTCGTAAATGAAATTCCTGATGACTGCTCATAAATTATTGCAGAGATAACACTATTGATTGCTTTTGATTCCGTTTCTACTTCTGCGAGTTTAACCAAACTTCCTTTCTTTGCCACGCCTAGATGTGAAGCTTTTGTTACATTTTGCGCAGATTTTTTTATCTGATTAAGATAATTTTGTAAAATTTTACCATATTTATCGTCTGATCTACGAACAAATGATTTGATTGTAGTCTCAAGTTCATGTTTTATTTGAACCGCCAACTTATTTTCTTCTTTTAATTTCGATGCAAATAATATTGATAGTAGATATTCAAACGCTCTTCCATTTCCTGTAATTCCCACATTTGTTAATGTTGATGCAGGAAGTAAACTTCTCAATGCATCAAGTGCTTTTGCCTTAGTTGCTGCATTGTATATTCTAATTGAAGATTTAATTATTGCATCACCATTTATTGAATTAAATTTTTTCTCTTTACCATCTTTATCTTTGAATTTGTAATTGTTGATTGAATCTCTTTCTCTAATTAGTTTTAACATGGGTTCTATGTTTTTAGAATATACATCAAAATCTAAATTACATGCATTAACATATTCGTCTGAAAATTTTGTTTTCATTATTGTCGGCTCATACAGAAATTTGTATTTTCCTTTTACTTTCTTGTCCCACGATACATATCTTGATGATTTTTCTAAATATGAAAATCCAATTCTTCGGTCTTCAATTTTTTTAACTGCTATGTTTGATAGTCCTTCAATTGCAATTTGTGCAATACCTAATTCTGCAACAGAATCATCTCCATATTCCAGTAAAACTCTATTGTAAAATTCTTCTCCACGATTTTTATTTTTTAAAAATTCATCTAAGAAAATTTTTCTCATACTTTTATTGGTTCTACTATATCTTGACATCAATGCGCCACGATCAACTTGCCTTGGTGTGATTACCGCAAAGACATTTTTGTCTGAATTTGAAAAATGCTTTTCTAAAATCTTTCTTTCATTATTAGAAAATTCAGACAATAATATTATTTTTTATGATTAGTTTTATCTTTATCTTCTACCGATTTGAATTAGATCGGGTGATTTTGTTGGAAGTTCGGTTCCTGTCTGTTGACCTTTTGCTTGCCATCTTGTTAGAACTTCACGAAATGCTTTTTCCATCTCTTCATCCTCGATATACATCAAAGTTGTAACCCATCTTCCCTTGACACCTTTCTCATTTCCGACAGGTCCTCCTAATGACTTCATCCAAAATTTTGCTGGAAGAATTTTTAGTGCATCATTATCTGGTTCATTTTTCAATTTGTCCCAATATTCTGATACAAATTTCATAACTTGTCCTATTTCTTCTTTATCAATCATATTGTTACTTTATTAAATTGTAATAATAAAATTACGCTTAGTCGTGAACTCTTGATTTAGTTAATTTCTTTGTACCAAAATCATCAACCTTGTTAACACTTGTTCGGTTATACAGATCTGAACATCTCAGTCATGAACAACTATGAAGTTGAAATTATTGGAAAACCTGTAAAAGACATGTACGGTGCACCAATGGGCAAAATTTTAGGCACCTCAACTGATGTTGACGGCTCTATACAGACAGTCGGCATTAATTGTGGATCTGAAGGCTTAAAACAAATTGCTTTTGATCAACTCGTAGTCCAATCTGAAGTAGTAATTTTCATTCCAAAGTGGAGATTGGATTCACAACGTTTACTAAAACAAAAAGAACTTGTAATCCGACGTCTTAACGCCTTGATGGAAATTGTCTCTGACAACGACAGTATGAAGTCTGATGCAGAAATAATTCATGAAAAGTACAACGCTAAATTAATGACACTCCAACGTACTGAATTTGAAATTAATTCTGAATTAGATAATAGAGTCGTCGAAATTGAAGAACAGGAAAAATCTGTAAAAGTTCTTTTGTTTGACGCAAAAGTTCAACTCAAAAGTAACGAAATTTCTCAGGAGACTTTCGATCATGTTCAAAAAGAAACAGACGAAATGCTTCAGCACATGAAACACGAGAAAGATGAGATTGTCAAAGTTAAATCCAGACTCGCAAATCTCTCTCTCGAAGATATGATTCCATCGGTATCTACATCAGCGATGCCAGGAACTTATCTATCAGAATCTTCTGAAGGTGCGCCAACTGAGACTCGTTTGCCAGAACCTCCTAGCAGTGAGTCATCATCTTCAAAGTCATCAGAAACTCAATTAATGACAATTCCGCCACAAGAGAAATCTCAGACAGAACCTGAATCTGACTGGATTAAAAGAATGAATTCTCAATAATTATTCAAAATTCTTAAAATATTCGTTATTCAAACATCCATTATTGCATTCTGAAAAATTTGAAATCGGTCTAGGTAATAATGATTCTTCAATTAGAAATTCTGCAAAAAAAGACTCTATATCGTTTTGGGGTGAATGTGCAAAATCTTTGTTTTGGTTTGAACCATGGTCTAAAATTTTACAGTGGAATCCTCCATTTGCCAAATGGTTTGTAGGTGGCAAAATCAATGCATCTTACAATACCCTAGATGTTCATCAGGAATCAAAATCTGATAAACCTGCAATTTTGTGGGAAGGTGAAGATGGAACTGATAGAAAAATTACTTACAAAGAGATGTTCAAACAAGTCAAAAAACTCGCTAATGTTTTAAAATCATTAGGAGTCAAAAAAGGAGATCGGGTTACAATTTACCTTCCAATGATCCCAGAACTCCCAATCGCTATGTTGGCATGTGCTAGAATTGGTGCAGTTCACACTGTGGTATTTTCTGGGTTTAGTGCTAAATCTCTCTCAGACAGAGTTGAAGATTCACAATCAAAAGTCATAATCACTGCTGATGGTGGATATCGAAAAGGGAAAATCATTAATCTCAAAGAAATTGTTGATGAGTCTGCATCCTCCGTGCAATTTGTTAAAAATGTAATTGTCTATCAGAGAACTGGTCAAGAAATTCAAATTAATAAAAAAGATTTGCTATGGTCCGATGTAATGGATTCTTCATCTGATGAATGTGATGCAGAAAGACTCGATAGTAATGATTCGCTCTATATCTTGTATACTTCTGGAACTACTGGAAAACCTAAAGGTGTGTTACATGGAATTGGCGGTTATCTAACTCATCTTTACTCGACATACAAATGGGCATTTGACATTAAAGATACTGATGTCTATTTTTGTACTGCAGATATTGGTTGGGTAACGGGCCATAGCTATGTTGTCTATGGTCCATTATTGCATGGTGCAACACAAATAATGTATGAAGGTGCTCCTGATTATCCTGATTCTTCTAGAATGTGGGATATAATTCAAAAATATGGTGTTACAATTTTTTACACAACTCCGACTGCACTTCGAATGCTAATGAAATTTGGTGATGAAATTCCAAATTCATATAATCTTTCAACCTTACGTTTACTTGGAACTGTTGGTGAACCAATTAATCCTAATGTTTGGAAATGGTATTTTGATGTGATTGGAAAAAAAAAATGTCCAATCATTGATACATGGTGGCAAACAGAAACTGGTGGAATGTTAATCAGTCCTCTTCCAGGTATTGAAACAATTCCATTAAAACCTGGGTCTGCTACATTACCCATTCCTGGACTTGACATTGAAGTTGTTAATGAATCTGGAAATGAAGTAGAACCTGGAACAAAAGGATCATTAATAATTAAAAATCCTTGGCCAGGAATGCTTCTTGGGTTATGGAAGGACACACAAAAATACAAAGATGTCTATTGGTCAAAATTCGAATCTCTTTATTATCCTGGAGATTTTGCCATCAAAGATTCTGATGGGTATCTGTGGCTACTTGGTCGTTCTGATGATGTTCTAAAAGTTGCAGGTCATAGAATAGGAACTGCAGAGTTGGAAAGTAGTATTGTATCTCATAATGATGTTGCAGAATCTGCAGTATGTGGAATTCCTGACGATGTAAAAGGTGAATCTATAATTGCCTTTGTTGTCTTAAAAGAAAATACTAAAACCCCTGAAGATACCCTTCGTTCTGAATTACGTGATACTATACGAGCACAAATTGGTCCTATTGCAACTCCAAGTCAATTCTATATTGTCAATAAACTACCAAAAACACGAAGTGGAAAAATTATGAGAAGACTGCTTAAATCAATTGCAAAAAATGAAACAATTGGTGATGTTAGCACATTGGAAGATGGCGCCGCAGTAGGCGAGATTCAATCTGCATTTAACGATCTACAAAAAAATATTCAAAATCAAAAACATCACTAGTAATCATCTAGTGTTTCTTCTTCATCTGCATCCTCATCTAATGCCACATTGGTCTGAAATGCTGCCCAGACTGTTGCTACTGCTTCAGAGGTAACTTGAATTCCCTGTTCTTTACAAAATTTGATAAAATTTCTACATTCTCCATATACGTCGACGTCATCTTCATAACTCATGAATTTTTAAAATAAATTGGATAGTTAATCTTTTTCCTGATCTATTGATTCATCTTCTTTACTCATTTCAGGAATTACATCTCGAAGATTTTCCATTGCACTTTTTATCTTCAAAACTGTGACTGACGCATTCGTTTTTTCTTGATCATAGCTGTGACAAAATTTATCGATTCTTTCCAATATGCCTTCTAATCTTTTAATATTCAATAACAAATTATGCTTTATTTGTTCATTTTCTGTCATACATTCTCTTTAACGCTGTTTGATTTAATATAGTTTAGAATTGGCCTTTCAGCAGTAATTCATCAACACGCGATGAACTGTTTGGTATTCGATATATTTGCAAACTGACCAATTATTTTGTCTAATATCATATCTTAATTAAAAGAATTGATCTAGCGTCTGACTCTTTTTTTCAAGATTTTTCTTTAATCTGTTAAGTGATGTTTCCACTCTATCTTTTGAAAAATCACGCTCATCTGATAGATATTTTATAACTCCTTCATAGTTTGTTTCTCCAAACTCAATTTTATCTATCTTGGCCACATTTGGTTCCAGAAAAATTTTTCTTATTTGATCAAATGGAATTTTTTCTAACTGTTCTTGAATTTGAGGGATGTCTTCTAGTCTCTTATACCGTTTTATCATTTTAATTGCAGTTTTTGGTCCCACACGTTCAAATCCATCTGGATTGAAATCTGTACCAATTAAAATTCCCATATCTACCAGTTCCTCTCTGTTTAACCCCATACTATCTAGATTTTTTTGAAATTCAATCATTTCTGGTAAAACCTCGATGTATGAATTTCTATTTGGAAGTTTCCTTCTTCCACTATTTGTAAAATTTCTAACTAGTCTTTTAGCACCAAATAATATTGAATCAAAATCTTGACTTGCAGATGCAAAAGCTTGTCCAGTAATTGTAAGACTTGCAGCTGTTGCTTCTCCTTCTGACGGTGCTTGTATATGTGGTATTCCAAATAAATCTAATAATTTTTTTGAATCTTCTACCATTCCATCTCTCATTGATGTAGTTTGTTGTGCATACTTTCTTGCATCTTCCATGTTTCCTGTAGTGATAGCTTTTTCATATTTTACTGTAGCCTCTTTTTTAATTTGTTTTCTTTTTTCAATCTCTGCTGATTTTAATGAAGGTGGTTTTCCATCAAATACATAAACTGGTTTTATACCCATTGCAAGAAAATTTATGTTTCTAAAAAATAATCCTGTGATATGACTTGTAACTCGTCCTTGTGAATCTGTAAGATGAAGTCCTTCCGGCCCTCTAATTATTGCTAAAAACTGATAAATTGCATTATACGCATCAATTGCTACGATCTTATTTGTAAATGATTCAAGCTGTGTTTTCTCCCTTACTAGTAGAGGTTTTAGATCTAATCCCATTCTATTATTCAGTATTTACTAGTTTTTTTATTTACTGATTCGATTTTATACTACAAATTCTTACTTTTGATGTCGAGATAGCCAAGCTTGGTCCAAGGCGGACGCCTCGAAATCTTAAAACAGGATAGCGTCTGTGCTCTGCACACGGGGGTTCAAATCCCTCTCTCGGCGTCTCTTTTTTAAATACCGTTGTGATATTTTGTAACATGGCAATATTTGTTAAAAAAATCTTAGTGCCTCTTGATAATTCTAAAAACTCCTTTCGAGGATTATCTTCTGCGATTTACTTTGCAAAAATGTGTAATGCCAAGCTTATTGCTGTACATTCTGTATATGCCCCTCCAAAAGGTGATTTTGATACATCTGGCCATTTTAACAAAGATCATAAAAAACAAATCAACTCTATGATGGAAATTGCAAAAAAACAATGTGAAAAGGCAGGAGTTGAATTTATTCAAAAAATCATATATGGAAATCCTGGATATGAAATTGCAAAATTTGCAAATTCATCAAAAAATAAAATTGATATGGTTGTAATTGGTTCTCGAGGGAGAAGTTCTGCAAAAGAACTATTTTTTGGAAGTACGTCTCAATTTGTTTTACACAAGTCAAAACCTCCTGTTTTAGTGATAAAATAGTCCACTAGTGGAAAAGAGAGGAAAAAAAGGTCCATCTCATTTTTTGCCAAAAAACAGCATTTTCACTAATGGAATTATACTATGTCAAAATCATTATTAAATTTTGTCTATAAATCATCTTTAATTATTCTTCAGCCTTGACTGTTTCTTTTTTCATCCATAATGTTTTATTTTTATGGTCAATTAGTGAAATTCCCATATTGGAAATTCTTTCTCTAATTTTATCTGCATCTTCAAATTGTTTTTCTTCTCTAAGGGCTTCTCTTTTATTAATTAATTCAAATACTGTTTTTATTTCATCATCCGATACAGTTTGAATTTTTATTCCTAACACTTCTAGCATGTATTCTAAAATAGGAAGTGTTTTGTTTGCAATGGTTTTTGTAATCTTTTCATCTGCTGCTAAACTATTGATTGTTTTTATCATATTAAAAAAAACAGACAATCCTAATGATGTATTAAAATCATTATTTAGTGCGGCATCAAATTTTTCTCTTGATTCTTTCAATAATGGTGAAATGTCGTCTGATTCTCCTGTCTGATCTGCCAGTCTTAATTCATAATAGCATGTTTCAATTTGTCGTAGTTTAATCAAATTTTCCTTTAAGAGGTCTTCGGTATAATCAATTGGTTTCGAATAGTGCCCTGAAATACAAAATAATCTTACTACATTTGATCCCCATGAATCTAGTACATAATTTATTGATTTTACATTCCCAACTGTTTTTGACATTTTTTCACCGTTTATTGTAATCATTCCTGCATGCATCCAAATTTTTGCAAACGGTTCTGATGTGAATGATTCTGATTGTGCTATCTCATTTTCATGATGAGGAAAAATTAAATCTCGTCCCCCTCCATGTATTTCAAAATTTGTACCGAGATATTTGATACTCATTGCAGAACACTCTATATGCCATCCTGGTCGGCCTCTACCCCATGGGCTTTCCCAATTTGGTTGTTCATCTGAAAATTTCCATAATGCAAAATCCAGAGGGTTCTCTTTCGATTCGTCAATCTCTATTCTTGAACCGCTATCTAGATCTTCTGTTTTCTTTTTTGATAATTTCCCATAACCTGAAAACTTTGAAACACGAAAGTAAACGCCATTTTTTGATGCGTATGCAAATTCATTCTCTACCAATTTTTGAATTAAATCTATCATATCTCCAATGTGCTCAGTAGCTTTTGGATAGTTTGTCGCCCTTTTGATATTCAATCTATCGGAATCATCAAAATATGATTGAATATATTTACTTGATAATGCATTTGCAGATTCCTTTTGTTCTTTTGCACGATTTATGATCTTGTCATCGACATCTGTAAAATTCTGAATAAGCTCGACTGGAATATTATTCGCTTCAAGAAATCTCCTTAAAGTATCAAATACTATTATTGTTCTGGCATGTCCAATATGAGATTTGTCATAAACCGTAACTCCGCAAAGATATATTCTTACTTTATCTGAAAACTCTAATTCTTTTTTTTGGTTTGTAAGCGTATCTGAAATCTTCATTTGTTATTAACAGATAATTTTGTATCATTTATCTTATTTGCATGAAGGGATTGGAATTTGTTTTCTTAGGTATTGGAGGTATTCTTGGCACATTTTTAAGATACAATCTTCTTGAGACTCAAATACTATTTCATTTCATTCCGGTTAATACTCTACTAGTGAACATTCTGGGGTCATTCATTCTTGGAATATTTATTGTAACTTCTATCCATTATAATATAGATGGACGTTATGCCTTGTTTGTAGCAGTTGGTTTTTGTTGGTCTTTAACCACCTTTTCTGCATTTGCCTTAGATAATTCCACCTTGTTAGATAACAATCAGTATGGAATTATGTTTGTAAATGTGATTACTAATGTCGGATTTGCAATTGGTGCACTTTTTCTAGGAAAAACGATCATGAATACAATTTTGAATTAAAGTTCTTCTGCTAAAATTCGTTTGTGCATGCTATTATGATGCAGGTGAAAAATATTTCTCACTATTTCTTCTGAAATATCTGATTCTCTAACTGTATCTTCTATTGATAAATTTTTTTCTAACATACAGTGAAGTATAATGTCGATTTGTTCATACTCTGCACCAATCTCATATTCTGCTTCATGATTCGGCCATAAATGTGGACTACTTTTTTTTGAAATTACACTTTGACTAATTCCTAGGCTTTTCCCCATCTCCCTTACCTGTGTTTTATATAATGAAATAATCGGTAGTATGTCTGCGGCGCCATCTCCAAATTTTGTAAAATACCCTATATTGTATTCACTCTTATCACTAGATCCTAACACCGTTAAATTTTTTAAATTTGCATAATAATACAACACATTCATTCTTATTCTTGCTCTGAGATTCCCTAATGCTCTATCTTCTGGTTCAAGAACCATACTGAATTCTTTATGAATTGAATTTATATCTAATAATTTGTAATTTAGCCCCAATTCATCAACAATCTTTATTGCATCGCTTGTTTCTGATCCTGGTGAAATTTTTGAGTCTGGCATTATCATTGCAAGTGTTTTTTCTTTTATTGCATTATTACACAAATAGGCAATTACTGCTGAATCAATCCCTCCACTTAGACCAAAAATCACTCCTTTTGAATTAGTTTCTTCAATTTTTTCTTTTAATTTATTTTGTATTCTATTTGCAATTTTACTATAATCCTGGTTAGTTATGTTTTGTAAAATGTTTCTATTCATAGTTTTTTCTTATAATAATATCATAAAAAGTCTATTTGATTATTTACAGACTGAATTATTATTACATTTCAAAATCGTTTGATCTAATTTTGCTCCCTCTAAATTTGCATTATGTAAATTGGTATTTGTTAAATTTGCTCCTGTTAAATCTGCACCTTGCATATTTGAATAACTAAGATCTGCATTTTCAAAATTTGTATTGGATAAATCTGCGTCTCTTAAATCAATTCCAATTAGATTATTATTTCGTCCAGGCACTGATTGATAATAATATTGGAAAAAATCCCAATAAAATTTTGAAATATTAAAACCACTTAAATCAAGTCCTGATAAATTTGAATTTTGTAAATTAACTGATTTATTTCTTACATCTGTAATATCATATGAAAATTTTTCCATTTTTTTAATTGTATTTATAGAATTTATACCACACTCGTATTCAATTTGACCGCTAAATTCAAACATGCAATCTGTTATTTTTTCATCAGTCGGTTCTATGTCTTTTTCTAAGTAATATCGGTCTAAAATTATATAAAATTCATCTGCTAATGTCTCATCATTATAATCAAGAAATGATATCTCACTCAAAACTGCATTTTCTATTGAAGAATTTGAATGAAAATCAATTGACGATAAGTTTGCTCCGGAAATAAGTTTATCATTAAACACGTATGCTGAAAAATTCACATTTTTAAGATCCACCTTATCAAAATTCACATTTGACAAATCACTGCCTGCAAACATTGTCTTATTGAAAGATTCTCCTTTAATTATGACTGTTGAAAAATCACTGTTTATGAAATTATTTTTAATTAATTTTGCTGAGGTCAATTTTAGATTTGTTAAATTTGCTGTTGAAAAATCAGATTCAAAAATAATTGAATTTGATAAATCGGCATTATCTAAATTTGAATTTTCTAATGTTATGTAATTTGCTTTTATTGCACGTAAATCTGAATTTGATAAATCGGCATTATCAAACTTCACATAATCCATTTTTGAGCCAAAAAATTTGGCATTTGATAAATCCGCATTTGTAAAATTCACATTTTCCATTTGTGAGCGCGAAAATTTCACATTTGTTAATTTCGCACCCTCGAAACTTGTATCTACAATCTCTGTAAATCTCAAATCCGCATTTGTCAAATCCGCATTTGTAAAATCATGATTTGATAAATCCATGAATTTTAAATCTGCGTCTCTCAAATTTCTCTCTGTTATTTTTATAACATCTTTATCTTCTGAAGAACTATCATTCCAATCTTTATTTTCAATTTTATTATTTGTTTTTTTCACAATTTGTAATGCGTGTTTAAAAATTTCTTCTGCGACAATTTCGTTTCCTTTAGATCCTAGATGTACGATATCCCAATAAAGTGGTTCATACACTCCATCAAAAACACCTCTAAAGTCAATCGCTTTGGTACATTCATCATTTAATTTGTTGATTTTATTGCCAAATTTCTGATAATTTTCAATATATTTATCATGTATTTCTTCTCGTGGAAAATACTCCATAAATTCTTGATCTGTAATAACACGACTTCCTGTACCTACAAATGGCTGAAGTACAATCATCATTTCAATTTCTTTTTGATTAAAATCCCTGCAAGTATCACTCCAACGTGTTTCCCAATAAATTGAATTTGCGCCAAAATTCTGACTTCCTACATATCGGTCTAAATCATTCCATCCATCATACACTATAATTAGATCTGGATTAAACGACAAAAGTTTTTGATAAATTAATTTTCTTTCTGTTTCTGACCATGCACTTGGAATCCCTGCATTAATTACATCGACATCTTTATCCAAATTTGCTAGTTTGAATTTATTTTCCAAATAATATGGAATTGTTTCATCTTTTTCTACTCCTGTTCCAAATACTGTTGAACCGCCAACAACAATTATTCTATAATCATCTATTTTTTTTATGTTGATTTCAATACCTCTTAGCCCCTCATTATTTATGACATAATTGATATTTTTTTCTAAAACATTTTCTGATAAATATTCAAAATTTATAATATTATTCTCATTAATTGTTATGATATTAATTTGAATTAAATATTTTATTGCGTTTACAAACTCTGCCTCAGATATTACATCTGATGCCCACCATCCTGCCGTATTTTTAATCCAATTAGGAACTCCCTCCTCTGATTTTGAATTACTTGAAGATGACACATCGATTACTCCTTCATTAATTAAAAATTCAATTGAATTAACAAACTCAGTCTCAGATATTGCATCCGATGCCCACCATCCTGCCGTATTTTTTACCCAATCTGGAATTGAATCCTGTGCATTAACAAAATTTAGCTGAGAGATTGTCAATACAATTAAAATTAATAAACAAATTTTAATATTAAATCTTAACATATATGTCATCTTCTCTTACATCGACTTAACATTTTGTCAATTTTGCACAATTTAGATAATCCATCCCTTCCCCTGTTTTGTTATTATAATTCCAAAAATGTAGTAAATATTCAACTGTATCTACTTCAATTTTTTCTAAAATCTCTTTATTCATAGGTTTTTTAAAAACAATCTGATAAAAAGTCTAGTCTTTACTCTCTTTGATATCTTTTAGTTCTTTATCTGCTTCAATCTCTCCTTTCTTGTATTCTCCTTTCGCTTTGCCAAAAGTTTTTGCCAGTTCCGGAATTTTTTTTGCTCCAAATAGTAATACACCTGCAGCGACAATTACAATTATCCATTCGCTTCCTCCTGGGATGAAATTGAATATACTCTCAATCATATTTCATCTAGTGATAAATTCTCATTTAAGTCTAATGGGTCTACTACAAAAGCACCGATTAACCAAAAAAAGTATACAAAATTCAATAGTTTGTATTTTGTAGACTTTTTTCGTTAACCGATGCTTTTGTCACAGACTATGGCTTGAGGGTCTTTCTTTCTTGTCTTTCAGATACTAACATGCCTGCAAAATACAATGCAATCATTGGTAATGATACAAACCACATTGTTACTCCACTTCCATCTGGTGTGATGACTGCACCAAAAACAATGATGGCAATTATTGCATATCTTAAATTTCTTCTCCAAAACTTAACATCTACTAATCCTGATAGACTGACTGCATACATTATGAGTGGTAACTGAAATGATATTCCAAATGCCAGCAAGAACTGTAAAACAAATGTTACAAAGTCCATGATATTCAAGAATGTGATTAATCCTGCAGATTCTCCATATCTATAAAGAAAATCTAAAATAAATGGAATTACTGCCGCATATGAAAATGCACATCCTATAATGAATAATCCTATTGCAGGAATTGTAATGGAACGTCCTACGTTAATCTCTCTATCTTTTAATGCAGGCTTCAAAAATGATATGAATTCTCTTACAATGATTGGTATACTTAGAACAATTCCAATTAATGCTGCAATATACACTTGAGAGAAAAATGCTTGCCCTGGTGCTGTTTGAATTAATTGAACTCCTTCTGGAACTAACTCTCCTCTCATAACATTTGTGAATTGTGCTGCAATGTTGTTTAGTGGTTCTGGATATGGATAATACAATGTAACTCCCATGACATCAAAAGGGGTTGCATGAAATGTTAGAATGAATACTGTGATAACTAGAATAGATATGATGGAACGAATTACTCTTTTTCTTAATTCCTCAATGTGTACGTTTATTCCGGTAATCTCTGACATCTAAAACTCCTTATGGTATGTCTTCAACAAAAATGTTTCAAATATTTTACTTAGGGACTGGGAGAAGTTTTGCCTCTGGATAGCCCCATTCTTTTAACTTATCTTGGGTTGTATCGTGTAGTTCAATTGTTATTATTGGATTAATTGTAAATTCTTCTCGTAATTCCTTTGCTAATTTAGCGATATCTTTTCCAGAATAGATTTCTTTTGAATCTACTAAGAAAATTCTTTCACCTTTTTCATATTCTTCTCCTCCAAATTTCTTTTTAAGAGATTTTGTAATAGGTGGTAATTCATTTCTTTCAATATTATTGTAATAGTATGTTATTCCTTTTTTTGATTCATAGTCATGGGGTGTTCCTGCTTTGTAAAGAAACACTCCGAAAAATATTGCGTCTTCTTCTGGTTCTTTAGAACATTTGATATCCCAGTTGAGAACTTTACTCTCATCATGATCTACTTTTTCCATCTCTTCTGGAGTTAACTTCCAATAACGAAATTTTGCCATATGGCGCAATAATTTTGCCATTATAAATTCAATTCCATGGCTTGAAGATCATTTTTCTAAAAAATGACTTTATATTGTATACTTCCGAAGAAATGGCATCGCGATGATTGTGTGACTTGAGGCTGTGACAGGAGATTCGTTGTCTCCTGCCCCTCTTATTTTAATTTTCTAGAAATTCAATTTTAATAAGAAACCTTTCGATACTGGTACGCTGAAACAATCAGATGAATCTTTTTTCAAATGTTATACAATGTTAACTGGAATACTATACTAGTCGTTTAATGATGTGATATCCAAATTGAGTTTTAACAGGTGCTGATATCTCTCCAATTTCTAAATTGAATGCCACATCTTCAAACTCTTTTACCATCATTCCTTTCGTGAAATATCCTAAATCTCCATCCTTTTTTTTACTTGGGCATGTAGAAATTTCTCTAGCTGCGGCACCAAATTTTTTCCCTTTCTTAATCTCTTCAAATATTTGTAAAGCTTGACTTTGTTTCTCAACTAAAATATGTGAGCATTTTACTTTTTGTGCCATT